>Ga0114967_10002246_pt1 | contig 16207 bp, 10 predicted proteins | sample M_130628_MF_Meta_FD_92639 | JGI IMG/M metagenome (GOLD analysis project Ga0114967, IMG submission 92639) | Freshwater microbial communities from Lake Montjoie, Canada to study carbon cycling - M_130628_MF_MetaG | ecosystem: Environmental > Aquatic > Freshwater > Lake | place: Lake Montjoie... | reverse complement strand
CGGCGGAGTCCTGCTCGGCCAGTATCTTCCGGCCCGCGTCGACCATCGACTTGCCGCCGTAGAAACGGGCGATGGCGGCGTCGATCTGCTCGGGCGCCGCCACCACGCAGCGGACGCTGCTGAAGCCCATGACGTTCTTCAGGTCGTCCACGGCCCGGTAGTTGTCCCGGTTCTTCATCGCGATGACCAGCGCGCGGGTGGCCGGCTCGTATCCGACCGGCACCACCTTGTAACTGTTGGCCGTGGCGGGCTGGATGGCGGAGACGACCTCCGGGGGGAGCTCGAGCGCCGTCAGGTCGATGTATTCGAAGCCGAACTGGCCGGCCAGCGCGATCTCCACGTCCTGCGCGGTGATCTTGCCCGACTCGAGGAGGATCTGGCCGAGCTTCTTCCCCTTGTGGGTGGTCTGCTGGGCGTTGAGCGCCACCTGGACATCGTCACGGGTCACCTTCCCCATCTTGGTGAGGACGCGGCCGAAGCGACGCTGCTTCAGTTCTTCGACGGGGACGGGGGTGAGGACACCTGGCTCTGGCATATGCGGACTCCTGCGACCAACTGTCAGTCCAGGCCGGCAGCCGCAGAGCACTCTGCGGAACACCGGGGGCCAGGTCCGATCCGGGCAGCCAAGGAGGCCACAAGGAAATACGGACGCAAGGCGCTGGCTGATGGCATGTTAAGGATCGAATTTCGGGATGTTTGACGCTTCCGTTTGTTGTGTCACTTGCAAACCGGGATTGCATGCAGGGCAAGAAGGAGCATTTTCTTGCCGTGGGCACCCACGAGCGGCGCCCCACGACCATCGGTCATTCGTGCTTCTCGTCGAGCTCGGCGCGGCCGACGCTGCCGCCGGCGCGATGGACCTTCTCGGTCATGTCGCCGGGGTTGCGGCACTTGTCGATCATCTCCTCCGCCGAGATCATGCCCTTGGAGTAGAGGCTCCAGAGGTGGTCGTCGAGGAGCTGCATGCCGAACTTCTTGCCGGTCTGGATGGCCGAGTCGATGCGGAACGTCTTGTTCTCGCGGATCAGGTTGGAGATGGCGGGGGTGACCACCAGGAACTCATAACCGGCGACGCGGCCGGGCTTGTCCACGCGGGGGCACAGCACCTGGCTGATGACCGCCAGGAGCGACGTGGAGAGCTGCACGCGCACCTGCTCCTGCTGGTTGGTCGGGAAGGCGTCGATGATTCGGTTGATGGTGCCGGCGGCGCCCGTGGTGTGCAGGGTTCCGAACACCAAGTGGCCGGTCTCTGCGGCGCGGATGGCGGCCTCGATGGTCTCGAGGTCACGCATTTCGCCGACGAGGATCACGTCCGGGTCCTGTCGCAGTGCGCGCTTGAGGGCCTCGGAGAAGGTGGGCACGTCGATGCCCAGCTCGCGCTGGTTGACCACCGACTTCTTGTGGTTGTGGTAATACTCGACCGGATCCTCCACAGTGATGATGTGGCGTTCCCAGTTGTTGTTGATGTAGTCGATCATCGTCGCGAGCGACGTCGTCTTTCCCGAGCCGGTGGGGCCGGTGATGACGAACAGTCCGCGCGGACGGCGGATCAGGTCCTTGCAGATCTCCGGGAGGCCGATCTGCTCGAAGCTGAGCAGGCGGTTCGGGATCTGGCGCAGCACCATGCTGATGACGCCCTTCTGCTTGAAGACCGAGACGCGGAAGCGGGCCGCGGTGCCGAAGGCGAAGCCGAAGTCGGTGCTCCCCTTCTCCTGCAGCTCCTGCTGGTTCTTCTCCGGGGTCACGCTCTTCATGAGCTGCATCATGTCCTCCGGCTCCAGCGTCTTGGTCGCCAGGTTGCGGAGGCGGCCGCTCAGGCGGATGGTCGGGGGACGGCCGCAGGAGAGGTGAAGGTCGGAGGCGTCCTGCTTGACGACAACGTCGAGCAGGCGATCCATCTGCAGCGTGGGCTTGCCGGATTCGACGGTGGTCTGTGATTCTGCGCTTGACATGTGTTGAGCTCTGTTTCCTCGGTGTTCCGTGCCGTCGTTACCGCTTCGCGACCTCGCTCGGGTCGAAGCCCTCGATCTGCGCGTACTTCGCCACCTCGTCGGGGGTGGTGACGCCCTTGAGGATCTTGATGCGGCCGTCGCCCAGGAGGCTGCGCATGCCGCCGCGGATGGCGGCCGCGCGCAGCTTGGAGACGCCGGCGCGCTGGAAGGCCAGCTCGCGGATCTCGCTGTTCATGATCATCATCTCGAAGATCGCCTTTCGGCCGCGGTAGCCGGTGCCCTTGCAGTTCTGGCAGCCCACCGCCTTGTAGACCTTGCCGACGGCCTCTTCCATGGGGATGTCGACGAGCTTCAGGAACTTGGGATCCGGCGCATCGTCGATCTGCTTGCACTTCTCGCACAGCACGCGGCCGAGGCGCTGGGCAAGCACCGCCTGGATGGAGCTTGCCACCAGGTAGGGCTTGACGCCCATGTCCACCAGTCGCGTGATGGCGCTGGGGGCATCGTTGGTGTGCAGCGTGCTGAACACCAGGTGGCCGGTGAGCGCCGCCTGGATGGCGATGTCGGCCACCTCGCGGTCACGGATCTCGCCCACCAGGATGATGTTCGGCGCCTGGCGCAGCATGCTCTTGAGCGTCGCGCTGAAGGTCAGCCCGATGTGCTCGCGGATCTGCACCTGGTTGATGCCGTTGAAGTTGTATTCGACCGGGTCCTCGGCGGTGATGATCTTGCGGTCCGGCGTGTTGAGGACGTCGAGCGCCGAGTACAGCGTGGTGGTCTTGCCCGAGCCGGTGGGGCCGGTCACCAGGAAGATGCCGTTGGGACGGCGGATGATCCGGTTGAAGACGTCGAGCGAATCCTGCTCGAAGCCGAGGTTGAGGAGACCGATGCGCACGCTGTCGGGGCGCAGGATGCGGAGCACCACGCTCTCGCCGTAGTACGCCGGGCAGGTGCTCACGCGGAAGTCGATGTCCGTGCCGTCGACCTTGATCTTGATGCGGCCATCCTGCGGGATGCGCTTCTCGGCGATGTTCACGCCGGCCATCAGCTTGAAGCGGGACAGGATGGCGTTCTGCAGCTTCTTCGGCAGCTTCTCCATCACCTGGCACGAGCCGTCGATGCGGTAGCGCAGCAGGATGTGCGCCTCCGCGGGCTCGATGTGGATGTCCGAAGCGCGGCTGTTCACGGCCTCGATGATGATCCGCGAGGTCATCTTGATGATCGGGCCCTCGTCGTCGACGTCGATGGACTTGTCGACGGAGCGGTCCACGGATCGGTCGACGCTCTTGTCGATCGACTTGTCGATGGAGTCGGTGACGATCTGCTGGCGCGGCCCGTCGGCCTTCTCGCCGTCGATGTACGCCTTGATCTGGCGACGGGAGGCGATGCCCGCCTGCTCGAAGTCGCCGATGCGGAAGCGCAGGATCTCGAGCCCGTCGAGGTCCATCGGGTCGTGGATCACCAGCTTGAGCTTGCCGCCGCCGCCGGTCATCGGCAGCACCAGGTACTTCTTGACCAGGTCCGCCGGCATCAGGGACTTGTCGACCTTGTTCATGTCCTCGAGCCGGTCGAGGTTCAGGAATGCCACGCCGAACTGGTGTGCAAGCGCCTTGGCAATGTCCTCGTCCTTGCAATCCCCGGCCTCGACCAGGGCCTCGCCGAGGCGCTGGCCACGTCCACGGGCCGTGGCATAGGCAGCGTCCACCTTCTCCTTGGTGACAAGGCCCCATTCAATGAGGATCTCGCCGAGCTTCTGACGGACCTTGCGTGCCAAACGGGACCTCCTGACGCGCCACGTCCCGCGGTGCCGTCACCCCTGCCGAGGGGCGTGCATCGCGGGCTCCATCTCTTCGCACCGTACGGGCGCTGCAGTTGCGTCCGTCCGTCCAAGGCGCGTCCGGGGATCATTCCCTGGGGCCCGAGGCTCCGTAGTATGCGGCTTCCGCGGCATGCGCGCAATGCGCGGGACCGAGAATATGGACACCCGACCCCCGAACGACCCCGCACGGCACCATGGATCCCCCTCGGGGGGCAACGATCGCCCGCTGCGGGTGCTGGTGGCCGCCGGACCCACCCACGAGCCGATCGACGACGTCCGATTCATCGGGAATCGCTCGAGTGGCCGCATGGGAACGGCCATTGGCGCGGCATTCCGGGATGCCGGATGCCACGTGACCCTGGCCCGCGGGCCGGGGCTGGCGGCGCTGGACGGATGCACCGACCGCCGCTTCGGGACTGCTGCAGAACTCCTCGCACTTCTGAAAGCGGAATGGCCCGGGCATGACCTCCTGGTGATGGCGGCCGCGGTGGCCGACTATCGGCCGGCACGAAGGGTGGACGGAAAGCTCCGTCGCGAGGATGGGCCGCTGACGCTCCAGCTGGAACCGACCGAGGACATCCTCTCCGGGCTCGCGGGAACGCGCGGCGACCGCCAGTACGTGGTTGGCTTCGCGCTCGAACGGCCGGAGGAACTCGCCGCGTCTGCCGCCGCAAAGCTCGTGCGCAAGCGCGCGGACGCCATCGTGGCCAATCCGCTCGAGACGATGGACAGCGAGGACGTCGACGGCCGCGTCGTGCTTGCGGACGGACGGACGATGGCTCCGCCCGGGGGACGGATGCCGAAGCCGGCGTTCGCCGCATGGCTTGCTGCGGTGATCCTGCCGCTTGCTCGGGCGCGCGTGGCAGGCCCCGCCTGAACTACATTGCCCTGCCCGCGGCTCCCTGCCGCGGCCGCGCGCGACGCACCCACACCCCTTGGAAGGATTGACATGCAGCTTGGACTCATCGGACTCGGACGCATGGGCGGCAACATGGCCAAGCGACTCCTGCGCGCCGGACACCAGGTGGTGGGATGGAACCAGGCTCCGGAGCCGATCGCGGCACTGGTGGCCGACGGGGGCATCGGTGCATCGTCCGCGGCGGACCTCATCGCCAAGATGCAGGCGCCGCGCCACGTGTGGCTGATGCTGCCCGCGGGCGTGGTGGACGAGACCATCGACGCGATCGCTCCCCTGCTCTCCCCGGGCGACACCATCATCGACGGCGGCAACAGCTACTACCGCGACGACCTGCGCCGCGCCAAGGCACTGGCGGCGAAGGGCATCGAATACGTGGACTGCGGCGTCTCCGGCGGCGTGTGGGGGCTTGAGCGCGGCTACTGCGTGATGATCGGCGGACCGAAGGCCGTGGTCGAGCGCATGGATCCCATCTTCCGCACGCTGGCGCCCGGCAAGGGATCCATCGAGGCGACGCCGGGTCGCGGCGGCCCGGGCGACACCAGCGACGTCGGCTACCTCCACTGCGGCCCCGCGGGCGCCGGGCACTTCGTCAAGATGGTGCACAACGGCATCGAGTACGCGCTGATGGCGGCGTATGCCGAGGGCTTCAACATCATGCGCCATGCCGGCATGGGCAAGGACGCCGTGACCACCGACGCCGAGACCACGCCGCTGCGCGAGCCCGAGGCGTACCAGTACGACATCGACGTGGCCAAGGTGGCCGAGCTCTGGCGTCGCGGCAGCGTGGTGTCGAGCTGGCTGCTCGACCTGACCGCGCTGGCGCTGGCGGAGGACCCGAAGCTCGAGAAGTTCGGCGGCCGCGTCAGCGACTCCGGCGAAGGCCGCTGGACGGTGATCGCGGCCGTGGAGGAAGGCGTGCCCGCGCACGTCATCTCCGCATCGCTCTTCGATCGCTTCGAGAGCCGCGGCAACGCGGAGTTCGGGAACAAGATCCTGAGCGCCATGCGGTACGCGTTCGGAGGCCACCACGAGAAGTCGGCCGGCTCGCGGCACTGAGGAGCTGCGAGCTGCGGGGTGCACCCGCATCTACCATGCACGAGGCCTCGTGGCGGAATCGGCAGACGCAGCGGACTTAAAATCCGCAGCCGCGCGAGCGGCGTGTGGGTTCAAGTCCCACCGGGGCCACTTTCACCGATCATGAACGCCGTTGCACGGGGAAGCCCCGGTACCCTGCGTGCATGGCTCACATGGACTCGTCGGCCACCAACCCGGACGCCTCGAACGCACGGAACCGCGAGGGCACGCCGCTCCACGCATCGCCGTCGGGAAGCCGCGAACGCATTCCCGTGAGCGTGCACCCCACCAGCACGGCCGCGAGCCGTGCGGTGGCGGCGGAAATCGCCACCCTGCTCCGCGAACGCGCGGCGCAGGGACGAAACGCGGTGCTTGGCCTCGCCACCGGATCCACGCCGCAGGGGGTCTACGAGGAACTGGTGCGGCTCCATCGCGAGGAAGGGCTCTCGTTCCGCAACGCGGTGACGTTCAACCTGGACGAGTACTGGCCCATGGCACCGGAGGCGCTGCAGAGCTACCGACGCTTCATGCAGGAGCACCTCTTCGACCACGTGGACATCGTGCCGTCCAACATCCACATCCCCGACGGCACCTGCCGCCAGGAAGACGTGGCCGCGCAGTGCGCGTCGTACGAGCGCGCCATCCGCGATGCCGGCGGCATCGACCTCCAGATCCTCGGCATCGGCCGCACCGGGCACGTGGGCTTCAACGAGCCCGGTTCGCCGCGCGACAGCCGCACGCGCCTCATCACCCTCGACCGCGTCACGCGCATGGATGCCGCCAGCGACTTCTTCGGCGAGCGCAACGTGCCGCGCCGCGCACTGACCATGGGCGTCGGCTCCATCCTCGATGCGCGCCGCGTGGTGCTCCTGGCCTTCGGCGAGCACAAGGCGCAGATCGTCCGCGACGCCGTGGAAGGCCCGGTGTCCGCGAGCGTCGCCGCGAGCTTCCTGCAGGAGCACCCGGACGCGCGGTTCGTGCTTGACCCAGCATCGAGCGCGGCACTGACGCGCTTCCACACGCCGTGGCTCCTGGGCCCCATCGAGGACCTGGGCCTGCAGTGGGACGAGGCCACCACCAAGCGCGCCGTCATCTGGCTGGCGCGCACGCTGGGCAAGCCCGTCCTCAAGCTGGTGGAGGAGGACTACAACGAGCATGGACTGCAGCCCCTCCTGGCAAGCCGCGGCGATGCGTACGACATCAACATCGAGGTGTTCCGCTCGCTGCAGCGCACCATCACCGGCTGGCCGGGCGGCAAGCCCGAGGACAAGGACTCGCCGTTCCCGAAGCGCGTGCTCGTCTTCAGCCCGCACCCCGACGACGACGTCATCTCGATGGGCGGCACGTTCATCCGCCTCTGCGACCAGGGCCATGAGGTGCACGTGGCGTACCAGACCTCGGGCAACATCGCCGTGTGGGACGACAGCGCGCTGCGGCACATGGACTTCGTGCGCGAGTTCGCGGGCGCGTTCCCGCAGCTCGGCCGCGAGTTCGCGGAGCGGCTGGAGGCGAACATCGAGCGGTTCGTGGCCACCAAGACGCCGGGCATCGTCGACAGCGAGGAGCTGCAGCGCGTGAAGGCGCTCATCCGCCGCAGCGAGGCACGCGCGGGCGCGCGCTGGAGCGGCGTGCGGCCGGAGAACATCCACTTCCTCGACCTGCCCTTCTACGAGACCGGCCGCGTGCGCAAGAAGCCGCTCGGTGCGGAGGACATCCGCATCACCTGCGAGCTGCTGCGCCGCGTCCAGCCGCACCAGGTGTACGCCGCGGGCGACCTGAGCGACCCGCACGGCACGCACCGCACCTGCCTGGCGGCGGTGACGCAGGCGCTGGCCGCGCTGCGCGCCGAGCCGGCCGAGCGCGAGTGGCTGGACCGTTGCGAGACGTGGCTCTACCGCGGCGCATGGCAGGAATGGGCCCCCGAGGAGATCGAGATGGCGGTGCCGCTCTCCCCCGACGAGGTGGTGCGCAAGCGCTTCGCGATCTTCAAGCACGAGAGCCAGAAGGACACGCCGGTGTTTCCGGGCGCGAGCGATTCCCGTGAATTCTGGCAGCGCGCCGAGGACCGCAACCGCGCGACCGCGGCCGCGTACGACGCCCTGGGCCTTGCCGAGTACGAGGCGATCGAGGGGTTCGTCCGCCTGGATTCCGTGCAGGCATGAATCCGTTCGCGTGTAGCCTCGACGCTGCATGACGCCTCTTGAGCAGCAAAAGTCCGCGCTTCCGAATCCCACGACGATCGTCCTCCTGGTGACCTCGGACGAGACGCTCGCGAGCCGCGTGCGCGCCATGCTGTCGCCGGACCGGACCATCACGCTGCACGCATCGCAGTCGATCGGCGATGCAGAGATCGAGGCACTCGAGATCCATCCCACGGTGGTGCTCCTGGACCTCGACCTGCGAGGCCGCACGCCGGCGCTCGACCTCCTCCGCCGCCTGCGCGGGCGCGCCGAGACCGCCAACCTGCCGGTGATCGTGCTTGGCAACGCAGAGGAGACGCAGCTGCGCGCCGCCGTGTTCGATGCCGGCGCGGCGGACTACATCGAGAAGCTTCCCGACCCCATCGAGCTGCGCGCCCGCGTGAAGACGCACTCCGAGGCGTTCAACGCGCGCGCCGAGCGCAACGAGGCAGTGGCGGCGGTTGGCCGGCTGCAGCGACAGCTCCGTGACGCCACCCGCGACGCGGAGGAAGCACGGCTCCGCGGCAGCGATCCGTCCGCCGCCGGCAAGGACGCCGTGCAGTCGCGCAGCAAGATCGAGGCACTCACCCGCCTGGGCGTGGAGCTGAGCCGCATCCACGACTTCCACCTGCTGATGGAGCGGATCCTGAGCGAGGCGCGCGCGCTGGTGGGCGCCGACGCCGGGACCATCTACACCCGGGAGGGCGACGCCCTCCGCTTCGCGTTCAGCCAGAACGAGACGCTGGAGCAGCCCAGCCGCCACTCGAGCACGCGCTTCTCCAGCCTGGTGGTGCCGGTGAGCGCACGATCCATTGCGGGCTGGTGCGCGATGAGCGGCGAGATGGTCAACGTCCCCGACGCATACCAGCTCGATCCGTCGGTGCCCTTCCGCTTCGACCAGAGCTACGACGCCGTCACCGGCTACCGCACGCGCTCGGTGATCGCGATGCCGCTGCGCAACGCCTCCGACGTGGTGCTCGGCGTGCTGCAGCTCCTGAATTCGAACCGCGCCTCGCCCGACGGCACCTCGAACTTCACCCACGAGGACGAGCGGCTGGTGGAGCACTTCGCCTCCATGGCCACCGTGGTGATCGAGCGTGCGCAGCTCACCGAGAGCGTCATCCTGCGGATGATCCGCATGGCGGAGGTGCGCGACCCGGCCGAGACCGGGCAGCACATCGAGCGCGTCGCCGGCTACTCGCTGGTGATCTTCGACGAATGGGCGCGCCGCCGCGGCTTCGAGGGCCCGGGCTTCGAGCGCCAGCGCGACCGCCTGCGCATCGCCGCCAAGCTCCACGACGTGGGCAAGATCGGCATCAGCGACGCCATCCTCAAGAAGCCGGGCCGGCTGGATCCGGACGAGGTGCGGCAGATGCAGCAGCACACCGTGATCGGCGCCCGGCTCTTCGCCGACAGCCCCACGCAGTTCGACGAGACGGCGCGCGACGTGGTGCTCAACCACCACGAGCGCTGGGACGGCGCCGGCTACCCCGGATACGTGGACCTCGACGGCCGGCCGATCGTGGACCCGGCCACCGGCCTGCCCCGCGCCGGCGGCAAGCGCGGCGAGGACATCCCGCTCTTCGCGCGCATCGTCGGCCTCGCCGACGTGTTCGACGCGCTCTCGAGCCGCCGCGCGTACAAGGATGCGTGGGGCGAGGACCAGGTGCTCGAGTACGTGCGATCCGAGAGCGGGCGGCACTTCGACCCGGAGCTCGTCGACATCCTGTTCGCGCGGCTCGACGAGGTCCGCGCGGTGCGCTCGGCGCACATGGGCGATTGATTCCCGCGCATCCGGCCACTGACTGAGGCACTCGCGCCCGCGATTCATGCGTCCGAGAACAGCGCGCCCGTGTATCCTGCTCGGATGCAGAAGCACGAGGCCCGGCGCGCCCTTCCAAAGAGCTTGCTCGGACAGATGATCCTGACGACCGTGGTGCCTGCCGCACTGGTGCTGATGTCGATCATCGGCTTCTTGGCCTACCGAACGTACCTCACCATCCTGGAGGAGCAGAAGGTGGTCCTCCAGGGCAACGCGAAGTCGATCGCCGACTGGATCGACGGCCGCCAGCGCGAGGGCTTCAACACCGCGGAGATGCTTGCCGCTGGCCAGGAGTCCGGTCTCTTCGGCAAGCGCGACCTCACCGTGCGAACCATGCGCAAGGCGCTCGAGCTGAACCCGGACGTCACCGGCATCAGCGTCACCTACGAGCCCAACGCCGATGGAAACGACGCCGCCGACCCGAAGGGCCGCTTCGTGCCGTACTGGTTCCGGGACTGGAAGAACGGGGATCGCATCGCCTTCAAGGCCACCATCGGGCAGGAGGAAGGGCTCTTCTACCAGGGGCCCAAGAAGAAGTGGGAGACCGCCCACGACGAGACGGCCATGATGACCGAGCCGTACGAGTACGACGGGCGGCAGATGGTCGAGCATGCGTGCCCGATCGTCGTCGACGGCAAGTTCGTCGGCGCCATCACCGTGGACTGCGCGCTCTCGGACCTCCAGCGGGAACTCGATCGCGAGGCGAAGGAGACCGAGGTGGACGTGTACGTCGTGTCCGCGCAGGGGCGGATCGTCCTCGTCAGCAACGGCACCCGCCGCGCGTTCCGCACCAAGGCGGAATCCTGGCGTACGCAGCGGGCCGAGGAAACGGAATCCGCCGAAGTGCTGGCGCTGATGGTCAAGGAACGGGACGTGGACATCATTCACGAGCTGGACGATCCCGCCACCGGCGATCGCTCGTTCTTCGCATCGGCGCCGGTCGGCACAAGCCACTGGACGGTCGTTGTCTCGGTGGCGGAGTCGAGCGTCACCGGCCCGCTGTGGCGGAACAACTACGCGACCGCGGGCGTCGCGAGCGTCATGATCGCGCTCATTTCCATGGTGATCTTCATCCCCACGCGGAAACTGAGCCAACGGATCAGGCTCGCGGCCGACGCCGCGCAGCAGGTGGCGGCGGGCGACCTCACGCGCGCCCCCACCAACAGCACCATCCCCAACGAGGTCGGCGACCTCCTCCGCGCACTCGACAGCATGAACTCCGACCTGAACTCGCTGGTGGGACAGGTTCGCTCGGCAAGCATGGACCTGAGCAGCACCTCCACCGAGCTGGCCAGCACCAGCCACCTGCAGGAGGAAGTGGTCGCTTCCTTCGGCGCCAGCAGCGCCCAGGTGGCCGCGGCCGTCCGCGAGATCACCGTGACCGGCCAGGAACTCTCGCGCGAGATGGAGCACGTCAATGCCATCGCCGGTGCCACGGCAAAGCTCGCCGCGGAAGGACGCGGGCAGCTCGAGTCGATGGAAGCCGCGATGCAGTCGCTCGACACCGCCACCACGAACGTGGCGGATCGGCTGGCGGCCATCAACGAGAAGGCCGTGATCATCGGCAGCGTGGTCACCACCATCACCAAGGTGGCCGAGCAGACCAACCTGCTCTCGGTGAACGCCGCCATCGAGGCCGAGAAGGCCGGCGAGTACGGCCGTGGCTTCCTGGTGGTGGCGCGCGAGATCCGCCGCCTGGCCGACCAGACCGCGCAGGCCACCCTGGACATCGAGCGCATGGTGGAGGAGATGCAGGGCGCGGTCTCCACCGGCGTCATGGAGATGGACCGCTTCAGCGACCAGGTGCGCCGCAACGTGGGCGACACGCGCGCCATCAACCGCAGCATGTCGGAGATCATCGGCAGCGTCGACGAGGCCAACCGCAGCTTCGGCACCGTGCGCGAGGGCATGCAGAGCCAGGCGACCGGCGCGGCGCAGATCGCGGAAGCGATGACCACGCTCAGCAGCAATGCCAAGTCCTCCGGCGAGGCGGTGCGCGAATTCTCGCGTGCCACCGACACCCTCAACCGCTCGATCTGCGTGCTCAAGGAAGCCATCGCCGTCTTCATGCTCCGCTCCTGACACCACTCCCATGCGAACATTCGTCTTCGTCGCCGCCGGACACCGCTACGCCATCGACGCCTCGTGCGTGCAGGCGGTGCATCCCCTGGTCCGCGCGCGCACCGTGCCGGGCGCCCCGCCGTGGCTGACCGGCGTCATCGACGTGCACGGCGAGTTCGTGCCGCTCGTCGACGCCACGGTGCTGCTGGCGGGCGCAACCGGCGTGCAGCGCACGCTGGGCGCGCGCGTCCTGCTCCTGGACACGGGGCCGGGCGACGGCGCCCGCGCACGCTTTGCGCTGGCGGTGGACAGCATCGACGATGCCGTGGACCTGGAGGAGGAAGGCGGCTGGAACAGCGGCGCACAGACAGTGCCGTGGCTCGGCGCCATCCTGCAGCACAAGGGACATGCCGCGCAGAAGCTCGATCCGCGCCTCCTGGCCGCTGCGCATCCGCAGCTTTCCGCAACGAGTCTCCCGCTCGCGGTCAAGGATTCGACATGAGTGCCACGACCGCCCTGGAACGCATCAGCGAACTGCTCCGCGCAGTGCACCTCGACGGCGCACTGACCGCGCCGGAGGCGATCCGATCGATCGTCGACGAACGCCTGCGCGCCACCGGCGTCTCCAGCCTCGACGCCTACGCCGAACTTGCCGCCCGGTCCTCCGACGAGATCGCGCGACTGCGCGAGCAGATCGCCGTGCCGGAGACGTGGCTGTTCCGCTACCCGGGGTCGTTCGAGGCACTCCAGCACCGGATGTCCACCAGCGCATCGCGCCCGTTCCGCGTGCTGTCGGTGGCGTGCGCCACCGGTGCCGAGCCGTTCTCCATCGCCGCCACCGCGCTCTCCGCCGGGCTGCGCCCGGACCAGGTGTCCGTGATCGGCATCGACCCGAACCCCGCTGCCCTTGCCTCTGCGCGCGGCGCCGAGCTCGGACGCATGGCGGTGCGCGGCGAGCTGCCGACATGGGCCTCGCCGTGGATCGAATCGACGAACGGCATCGCACGGATCGATCCCGCGGTGCGCGCCTGCTGCGAATTCCGCGAGGGCGTGGCCCCGGGAGCGCTGATCGCCCTCCCCGCAGGGACGTTCGACGCGGTGTTCTGCCGCAACCTGGCCATCTACCTGGGCGAGTCCGGCCGACGCGTCATCGGCGAACGGCTCGCCGCGCTGCTGAAGCCGGACGGCATGCTCTTCCTCGGGCACGCCGAGCGCCCGGCACTGTTCGGGCTCGAGGCCACCTTCGAAACCGCCTCCCCCGCCGTGAGCGGCTCGTTCGCATTCAGCCGTCGCAGCGCGCCGGCACCCACGAAGCCGGTGCTGGCGGCGTTCGATCTCCAGCCGCAGGGCACGCACTGGGAGTCGTATGCCCCACCCCGTGCGGCCGCGACGGCGTCCGCACCCGCGCGCACCGCTGCAAGCGTGGCACCGGCTCCCGCGGCGACCGCGGTCACGCCGGCCGTGGCCGCATCCGCGGCCGGCACCTCGACCATCAACAGCCAGCTGCTGGCCGCACGCGCCGCCGCCGATGCGGGCAACCTTGCCCGCGCAGCCGAACTCACCGAACACCTCCACGCCGCCGGCGACCGCTCGCTGGCGCTGATGGAGCTGCAAGGCGCCATCTTCATGGCGATGGGCGATGCTCCGCGCGCGGAGAACGTGCTGCGCCAGGTCGTCTACCTGGATCCCGGCAACGTGGAGGCCCTCCTCCACCTGGCAGTCCTCGCCGAACGCCGCGGCGACGGCGCCCTCGCACTCCGCTACCGGCAGCGCGCCGCCAAGGGAGCCTCATGAGCAAGTCTCGCGAACTGGCCACGTCCAAGGGACCGGCCACCGAACCAGCCTCACGCGCCATCGCCGGCCTGGAGCAGCTGCTGACGCGGCCGCTCACCGAGGAGGACCTCGACCGCGCCACCGCAGCGCTCGCCGCCCCGCTCGACGAGCGATCCAGCTCGCGCTGCAGCCTGCTGGCGGTGCGAGCCGGTGGCGAGATCCTGGCCATACAGGCAAGCGAATCGGCCAAGGTGGTGCCGCTCTCCACGATCCACCGCGTGCCCCACCGCAGCAACAAGGTGTTCCGCGGCCTCAGCAACCACGACGGCGAACTGCTGCTCTGCATGTCCATCGAGGCCGCGCTCGGCCTGCCGGAGCCCGCCGAGCGCACGCACTGCGTGCTGGTGGTGGCCGAGCACAATCGCGAGCGATGGGCCTTCATCGTCGATTCCGTGGTCGGCGTCGTGGACGTGGACGAGCGTGCGATGCGCGCCCCGCCGATGACGCTGTCCTCCGCCCGCAGCGGCTGCGCGCGCGCCCTGGCCACCATCGAAGAGGGCGAAGCAGTCGTCCTGGACATCCACAGCCTGTTCTCGATCTTCAGGGGAGCCACGGCATGAGCGACCTCGGCGGATTCTCGATGTACGAACTCTTCCGCGCGGAGGTGGACACCCACTGCGCGGCGCTCAGCGAAGGCCTCCTGCGCCTGGAGAGCGCACCGGACGACATCGGCATCATCGTGCCCATCATGCGCGCGGCGCACTCCATCAAGGGCGCGGCACGCATCGTCGGCATCGATGCCGCGGTGACCGTGGCGCACCACATGGAGGATGTGCTGGTCCAGATCCAGAAGGGCCAGGAGAAGACCACGCAGGCGCGCATCGACCAGCTGCTGGAGGGCACCGACTTCCTGCAGCGGATCGCGCAGCAGGAAGAGAAGGACCTTCCCGAGTGGAGCGCGCAGCATGCCGCCGAGATCAACGCGATGACCATCGCGCTGTCGGCACCGGCCAGCGCCGCGCCGGCACCGACGGCCGCAGAGGCCGCGCCTGCCCCGCCCGCCCCGGCGCCGGCTGCTCCCGAAGCGCCGCAGGCAAAGGCGATGCCGGCGTGGCCGACGGCGGAACCGACCCCCGCGGCGGCTCCGGCGCCCGCGCCCACTGCGGCGCCCGCGCCCGCTGCGGCGCCCGCAGCAGAAGCCCCTGCGCCGGCGCCCGCTGCTGCCGCACCGCCTGCGCCTGCCGCCCCGACTCCTGCCGCGGTGCCCGCCGTTGCCCCCAAGCGCGTCGACTCCGTGGTGCAGCGCCCCACCCCAACCGCCGAGGTGCAGCCCGCCGCCAACGCCGCACACAGCGAGTCGCGCGCCGTGCGCGTCAACGCAGACAACCTTGACCGGATGATGCAGCTTGCCGGCGAGTCGATGGTGGAAGGACGCCGTTCTCCCGCACTTCGACGCTCGCTTGCCGCCGTGCGGAGCGAGCTCACGCGCGCCCGCGAGGCGCTCGAGGGCGCCATGCGCCGCGGCGACCCGACCCGCATCGCCCAGGCCCGCGATTCCGTGATGCGCGCGGAGTCGTCGCTGACCGACCGCATTGCCGAACTCGAGAACTTCTTCCGCCGCACCGAGGAGGTCTCCACCTCCCTGTACCACGAGGTGATCGGCAGCCGCATGCGCCCCTTCGGCGAGGGCGTCTCCGGATTCCCGCGCATGGTGCGCGACGTGGCGAAGCAGCTCGGCAAGAGCGTGCGCCTCGACATCATCGGGGCGGACGTGCCGGTGGACCGCGACATCCTGGCGCGCCTGGAAGCCCCGCTCAACCACATCATCCGCAACGCCTGCGACCACGGCCTGGAGACTCCCGAGGTCCGTCGCCAGCAAGGCAAGCCGGAACAGGCGCGGATCGTCGTGGAGGCGCGGCACCATGCCGGACAGCTGCTGGTGCGCGTCGTCGACGACGGCCGCGGCATCGACGCCGAGTCCATCCGCCGCAAGGTGGTGGAGCGCGGGATGCAGCCCGCCGACCTGGCCAGCCGGCTCAACGAGCGCGAGCTGTTCGACTTCGTCTTCCTCCCCGGCTTCAGCACCGCCAAGCAGGTCACCGAGATATCGGGCCGCGGCGTCGGCCTCGACTTGGTGCACCAGATGGTGACGTCCACATCCGGCACGGTGCGCGTGGACAGCAAGATCGGCATCGGCACCACGTTCTCGCTGCAGCTCCCGGTCACGCTGAGCGTGCTCCGGGCGGCCCTGGTGGAAGTGGCGGACGAGCCGTATGCGTTCCCGCTGGCGCGCATCGAGCGCGTGCTCCGCATCGGCGGCGACGCCATCAAGGCCGTGCAGGGCCGCCTGCAGTGCGACGTCGACGGCGAGGCCACCGGCCTGGTCGACGGCGCCGAGATGTTCGCCCTGGGCGAGACGCCCCGCGACTCGGCCACCAGCGTCGTCATCCTCGGCGACGAGGGCGGGCGCGTGGGCCTGGTGGTGAGCCGCTTCCTCGGCGAGCAGGACCTGGTGGTGCGTACCCTCGATCCGCGCCTCGGGAAGATCCCGCACATCTCCGCGGCTGCCATCCTTGACGACGGCAAGCCGGCGCTGATCGTGGACGT
>Ga0114967_10002243_pt1 | contig 16221 bp, 13 predicted proteins | sample M_130628_MF_Meta_FD_92639 | JGI IMG/M metagenome (GOLD analysis project Ga0114967, IMG submission 92639) | Freshwater microbial communities from Lake Montjoie, Canada to study carbon cycling - M_130628_MF_MetaG | ecosystem: Environmental > Aquatic > Freshwater > Lake | place: Lake Montjoie... | reverse complement strand
ATTCTATATTGTTCGCCTTAAAAACGGAAAGGATATTTATAAAGTAAAATCTTTTATCAATAACTAAAAATAAAAAGAGGAAGGCTTTCAAAATGAAAGCCTTCTTTTTTAGATGAATTCAGTCGAGATAAATGTATTAGAAGTGCGAGAGAATCTTTACTTTTTCTAGACTGGTGTATTCGGACTGCTATTTATGGAGCCTACTTAAATCTAATATATCTTAGAGTAAATACATTGCTTTTGTACAATTTATATTTAGTTAGAAAGAATAATTAATACAAGACATCCCAATAAAAAACAGATAGTTTTCTTAGCTTTTTTATATTTAGAACTTTGTTTAGATGTTTGAAATAGCGTTTAGATATTGAAATGAACCAATTAAAATGTTTGTTTTTTTTTATAATTATTAAAAAAGCCAATAAGAGTATTTGTCAATATTAATAAAATTTAATTTTTTTATAAATTAAATTAATGACATGGTTATAAAAAATGAATTTGGGTAACCAGATCCACTATATGCTGTACATGCATAAATAGGAACTTGTATTGTATATGTAGGATTATTACTTATTGGTATTGGCAAATGGTTTATTGATGAATGTGCAGGAATTGAAAGATTATAATATTGATTTGATGGTCCAATATAAATCGGTGTAATTAATGAACTATTTAAACCACTTTTAAAAATTAAAGAATGAGTACTAAGAATTCTTTTATTGATTTTGTGTGCTAAATAATGTGAAATTTTTGGTGGAGCAATAAAAACACTATTTATTTGATTTTTAAAGTTATTACATGTTAGTCTTTCTTCTGTTAATGAATGGATTCTATTTGTAACTGAATATAAATTTAGCTTATCATTGAAAAAGTAATCAGTTACACATCCATTGTTTAATTGTTCTCGAATTTCATTATAATTTATAGCAAAAGGAAATAAATCTATTATTAATACTCCTTTTTTTGCTAATTCTAATAATCTATCAGTTGTATTTAAATTATTAAGGTTATTGATGTTGAATGCTTTTAAAGGAGCAGTAATATAAGCACCTCCGGCAATATTTATATTGTAAATATATTTTAGTAAACCTTTAATTACCTGAGGCGCAGCTTCTGCAATTAAAATATACTTAATACAAGGTTTTTCTTTTAATATAGAATTACCCTTTTCATCAAAAAAAGGATGTTTATAATACCAATTTTTTGGAGTAATTGCTCTTTGGTTTCGGGTATTTATTCCTCGAAATAAATCCAAATAATCTTCAAGCATATTTTCTCTAATAATATATTCTTTAAAATCGGGACAAGCTTGAATGGTAATACCACTAAAATGGGTTTTCCATAATGTTGTGTAATCTGTATTTGAAAGCATAGTTTGTTTTTTTTTAATTATATATTTTTAACTGCACGAATATAAAATTCGGCATCTTTTAATTCAGTGTTTGTAGTACCACAAAATGCTAATGATTGATTTTCGTTAATTTCTTCAATTGACCAATAAGCCCAATAGCCATAGTTTGCAAATTCAAAATTTTCTTTGTGTTCAAAAATTTCCTCTAATTCAGAAATAGTTGGGAGTCGCCATCCTTTGCCAATTTCTTCACATTTTAATTTGGCTGTTGACCAATTAAATTGATTGGCAAAGTCATTTTGAGCGATTTGAATTCTACTTCCATTTTTTAAAACTAATTCATACATGTCTTTAAATTATTATGTTTTTTATTTTTGTAATATTAATAATTTTTTTTATATAAAAAAATAACATTTTAAATCATCAATTAAATTCAATCAAAGGGGATTAATAGTTATTTATAATTCTAATTTTTGAAATCACTGGAAGGTCATTTTTACTAGGCATTAAATATATTTTATTCAAAAAGATCTTCTTTGGAATGATATTTTTTCTTTCCGTAAATAATATATTTTTTTGGGGATTCTGCCAATGGGGCTTGGTCGAAGTGCTTTTTTATTTTCTAAGATTTGTGCAATATTTTGCTTTTTTACAATTGAAAAAAAATCAATTGTAGTTTTGAATATTTCTAGTCTTTTGTCTAAAAAATCATTCGGATTAAAACAAAATTCAACTTGTATTGCATTATTTATATGCATAAAATTTAAATCCAAGTCATCACATAGTAATAACTGGCATTTTGCAATAGCTATAGCAATATTTATGGTATGCTCTATATAAGAAAATGCTAATCCAACACTTATTGAGTCATCAGAAGGGTCATGCGCAACCCTCCAAAACACAGCTTCTTTGGCTTTATAGCTTTTTATTGCATTGATATATTCTAATTTATTGGATTCGGGCATGTGATGAAACTCTATATCACTTTTTGTAAATTTTTTTGCAATGAAAGTAATTTGATTGAATATTTTTTCAGCTAAAGTGTTTTCCATATTTTTATTTTATTTCAATAATTTTACAATATTCTCTAAAACGGCCTAAAAGGAAAGCTAACTCTGGGTCTAATTGTAGAATTGAATTTTCAGTACTCATTTTATTAAATAGTTTAATTTCTAATTGAATTGTAATTTCATTATTTTCTAAATCTACTTCAATTATTTCTTGAGTAGAATGAAATTTCATCTTCGAAACATAATTTGCAGCCCAGTCACTAAATTTAATAATAACTGTTCTTATTTGAGCATCTTCTTTGTGAACCCAAACACCAAGCGTGTTTTTAAATCGATCGTCAATAGAAGTAATTATTTCATCATTTGGGTCGAAGTATTTTATATCGTCTGAGTTTTCTTCGTCTTCTATTAAATCTATGCTGTGTTTATTTCTGTAAATTATTTGGTCAATTCGATAGTTGGATAACTTCTTTTTATCTAAATCAAACCCAATTAAATAGTATAGACTTTCATAAATTTTTACTTGAATTGGAATTATTTTTACCCAACTACTTTCTTGAAACGTTTTATTTAATGTATGAACCGTTACATAATTAAATTGAACACATTCATTTCGTTTAATGTGACCTAGTAGTTGAATTGTTAACTCTATTATTTTCTCTTCTTCAAACAATTTGGCTTTATTTATTAAAATAGCATTTTTATTTTTTGTATCTACTTCAAATAAATCATCTATTCTTTCAATTACTTTTTTTACTGCTGGTATACTTTCATATTGTTTTAAAATACCTCTTAGAAATGGTATGGTAAGGCGCTCCTCTTCTGTAATTTCGTCAAATTGAGGTTTTTCATACTTTTCATCAAAATAGTATTTGTCTTCTGATTTTTTATAAATGATGAAGAAATAATATTCCCCTACAGGTTTTATTTCATCATTGCTGTAAGTAAAATCACCTTTTCGAATTGCTTTTATATCATTTTCAATCGTTCTTTTACTAAAACTACTTTCATTGGTTGTTTTTGTGCTTATTTTTTTATTTACATATTCTATTATTTCTTCAATTGATGCGCCTTTTTCTATTTTTTGGCAAATCAATTCAATTCGAATTTGTTTTATGTTCTGTATTTTTTCCATGATACAAAAGTAAAACATTTAACCACATTTTATTGTGGTCACCTTTGTTATTTTTGCCTTCTAAATTATAAAAATGGAAAATTTAATTGACAATTCGTTGCTAAAAAGTGTAGGTGAAATTTATGATTACAAAGATAAATTGATCTTTCAACAGCCTGAAATTTTAAAATCATTAGAAGCTGATTTGAATTACATTGCTGATTTTTTTGCGATAGATACCAGAGTTGCTGCTGTATTTTCTGTAATTATTTGTGATCAATTGAGTGGCGAAACTTATTCGGTAACAAGTATAATGAAATCTTTGGGGTTTAAACCGTTGGATTTTATGAAAACAATGGAGGTCTTAAATCAATGGAAAGCAAAAGGTTTGCTTAGGTCAAAAATACGCAGAAGTTCCCGACCTACAAATGAATATATTTTTACAAAAGAGATAATAGATGCAGTAGTTTTTAATGATATTTTAAAAATTAATGTAGAAATTCCAGAAAATCAAAACGAAGCATTTTTAAATATTAGATCCTATATAAATACTGTACTTGATACTGTTGAAAAAGATTTTATAGTTGATGTGTTAATAAATTATGTAAATAAATTTAAGCGATTCGAATTAATTAAAGAAATATTCGATAATGAAGATATTAATGATCTTGAAAGAGCAATTCTATTTTATATAATTGCCTATACTCAATATGGAGTTGAGCAGTTTGATTTAGATATCATATTAGATTATTTTGATGATGATTCAAATTTACATTTTAGTTTCAAAAAAAGAGTATCAAATGAAAAATCTATATTATTTACTAATAATTATTTAGAATTTGAAGTTCCTGGATTCATTGATTTTTCAGTTGTTGTACCAGGTGAAAAATTAAAAAAACATATTACAGATGATTTAAATAAAGCTGAACAAAGTACTTTTAATCCAAAATACTGCACATTAATTAAGCCAGAAAATATAGAAAAATCTAATTTATATTTCAATCCTGAAACGCAAAAATCAATTGATGAGGTTTTATCGTTGACTTCTAATTCATTTAGTGAAGTAATGAATAGGTTTGAAGAAAACGGGATTAACCCTGGTTTATCGATGCTTTATTACGGCATGCCAGGTACCGGTAAAACAGAACTTGTTAAACAAATTGCAAAATTAAACAACCGAATGTTATTACTTGTTGATGTGGCTTCCGTTAAGTCGAAGTGGGTAGGTGAAAGCGAAAAAAACATTAAAAGAGTTTTTAGTGAATATCGTCAAGCTATAAAATTTTATGAAGAAACCCCAATATTATTTTTCAATGAATGTGATGCATTAATTAGTAAACGCAATGATATTCAAAATTCTGTAGATCAAATGAATAATAGCATGCAAAATATTTTATTACAAGAACTTGAAGATTTTAAGGGGATTTTCATTGCAACCACTAATTTGATTCAAAATATAGATAAAGCTTTTGACAGACGCATTTTATATAAACTTCACTTTGATCAACCCCAAAGCAACACAAGATTTAAGATTTTGAAAAGTAATTTTCCTTCCTACAGCGATTCGCTTTTGTTAGACATAAGTAAGAAAAACAACTTAACTGGCGGACAAATCCAAAATTTAAAAAAGAAATTTTTAGTGGATCAAATATTATTTAAAAACGTTGAATCTACTGAGGAAAATTTTAAAAATTATATCGATAGTGAATTAAACTTCCGCAAAAATAAAAAAGAAGCTATTGGGTTTTCTTATCAAAATTTATAATGCTTTAAATCACACTTTTTTTAATTTTTAATCAATAAAATAATATTTATGCAAACGTTTTCGTTTATCAACACACTCAAACAATTGAATTATAAATTGAAGTTCAAATTGTTTATTCAATTAACTGCACTGATTTTAGGTGTCAATTTATTTTACATACTAATTTTTATAATTTTTCCTTATGAAGAGACGTCTAGTTTATTTACATGTATTCCAATATTTAATCCTTTTATTCATTCTGATCTGGATCATTTGATGTGCAATTTATTATTTTTAGGTTTGGTGCTAGTTTCAGATATTAATAGCGATTTGGGGTTATCTAAGTTAATTAAATTGACATTGTTAATTTCATTTATTTTATTCCCTTTTGTATTGTTTCATTTTACACAACCAATGGTAGGAATTTCAGGATTGTGCTATTTATTGTATGCTAGAATATTAATTACAAGAAAAAAGTTCCCTAAAATGTATTTATTGCTGTTACTTTTTGTAATTATCTATGAATTTATATCGATTGGGAATAATGATAATATTTCACATTTAAGTCATTTTTTGGGCATAGTAATCGGAGTTGTTTCTATTTTATTAAAGAAAAAATGGGAGTCTAATTATTTCAATATCAACATTGAAAAAAGTATTTAGTAATATTACTTTTTTACAATCAAAGGCTTTTAATACTAGTTTTGTAATAAAAAGTAAATATTTAAACAAATAAAAGTTTAAGTGATTATGCTCAAAATAAGCAGATACCCGCTTTTACATTACATAACTCTCAACCAAATCAATTTACAACAGGCATATTATTAACATTTAAACTAAAAAAACATGTCAAGATATCTAACAAAATCAAGATTCAAATCAGGATTAGAATGTGTAACAAAATTATATTACACAGGTAAAAAGAATGAATACGCAGACCAAAAAATGGATGACAAATTCATGCAAGCATTGGCTGAGGGTGGACATCAAGCTGGTGCGCTTTCCTTATTTGAGTTTTGTGACAATCCCCATGCTGACAATATTATAATAGATACATTAGACTATGAAGAATCGTTGGGCATAACGAATGAAAAGCTTGCAATGAATGGTAAAGTTATCATTGCGGAAGCAGCTTTTAAATACAAAAATTTGTTTATACGTGCAGATATTATTGTAAAAGAAGGCAATGTGATCAATTTATATGAAGTAAAGGCTAAAAGCTTTAATAGTGAAGAAGAAAATGAACAATCATTTATAGCTTGTAAAGACGATCCGTCGTCTTTACCTTGTAAAGACGGTAAGGAAAGGATAAGTGCAGAGTGGAAATCTTATTTATATGATATTGCATTTCAGAAATATGTTGTTGCGAAAGCATTTCCAAACTATGTAGTAAATTCTCATTTGCTTTTAGTTGACAAATCGAAAAGAGCAACGGTAGACGGATTGAATCAAATTTTTCAAATTGTAAAAGATGATTCAGGTAGGGTTTCTGTTGACATCAGTCATATTCATAAAAACCAATTGGGGGCATCAATTTTTACCATAATAAATACAGATTCAACAGTGGATAAAATTTGGAATAGGTACAAAGTTCCAACTACCTTAAATAGGGTATTTACATTTGAAGAGTTTGTTCATTACTGTGAAGAAATTTATGTGAGTGATAAACGTGTTTTTTCGCCACTTACTACCGCTTGTAAGAATTGTTCATTCAACATTAAACAAGGAAAAGATGACGATAAAAAAGATGGCAGAATAGAATGTTGGAAGCATGTTACCCAATTATCTGATAATTTACTCAATAACCCATGGACAATTGATTTATGGCAAGGCAAAGTAGAGAAAGCTTTGCAGGAAGGAATATATTTAATGAAGAATTTGGAAGCTTCGGATATAGGTAAGGCTAAAACAAAACCAAAATCTAATTCTAATTCAAAATCCCAAAAACAAAATCCTGGATTAGATCAAAATTCTAGAAGATTATTGCAAGTAGAAAAAGTTAAAAACAATGACAATTCCTACTATTTTGATAAAGAAAATTTTGACCTTGAAGCAGAAAAATGGACTTGGCCTTTAAACCTCATTGACTTTGAAACCAGTACTGTTGCTTTGCCATTTTATGAAGGGAAAACTCCTTATAGTGGCGTAGCTTTTCAATGGTCGCATCATTTAATGCATAAGGATGGACGTATTGAACATGTTGGCGAGTACATCAATTTTGAAAAGGGTGTTTTTCCAAATTTAGAATTCATTAGAACTCTAAAGCAATCATTAACTAAAAACAATGGTACAATTTTCAGATACCACAATCATGAAAATACCTATTTAAGAATGATTCATGGTCAAATTGTTTTAGGTGAGTTAGAAGTAGCAGACCCTGAAAAATCTGATTTACTTGCATTTATTGATTTAATAACTAGACATAAGCCAAATGGTAATGACTATGTTAGTGTTGCTAGAAACATGGTTGATTTATATGATGTAGTGCAACGCTATTATTATTCACCAAGTACTCAAGGTAAAATTGGTTTGAAATTTGTTTTGCCAGCAATAATTAATGACGTTCCTTTTTTAAAAGAAAAATATGGAAAGAAAGGAATTTATGGTCAAGAATTAGAAGTAAGAAGTATTAACTACGTAGACCACCAATGGATAGATCCTACTTTTAACAATGATCCTTATAAAACACTTCCTTTAATTTTTGAAGGGTATGATCGTGACGAATTAGATGAATATTTTGATGGATTAGATGGCATTGCCGATGGAGGTGCTGCTTTAAGTGCTTATGCCTATCTACAATACACTCATATTTCTGAAACAGTTAGACTAAAATTAAAGAATGCGTTGCTACGATATTGCGAATTGGATACCATGGCAATGTGTTTTTTGATTGAGGGAATGATGAGATTAGAAAATAAATGCTAGCAACCAACAACATTTAATGAATGCAAGTATTCCATTCTTTTTTAAAAATTGACAATTACACTCTAAAAGAATAAATACGATTCATGTTGTTATCTAGCATGATCTTTGAGGGAATTAATGTAGTAGTAAATATTCAATTTTAGAATTTATGTAGTTTAAGTATTTTGGACATACTTATTTTTGAATATATTACAGAAAGATATTTGCTTAAAATAAAAGCTCAAGAAAAAATTTTGAGATTATCTCGTTTTGTAGCCCCGCCAAGAATCGAACTTGGAATTAACGTTTAGGAAACGCTGGTTATATCCATTTAACTACAGGGCCATTTATTAATTATAAATTCGTGCTATTAAGTCAGCATATTTATTCATAATTACTTTTCGTTTTAATTTCATGGTAGCGGTCATTTCTCCACCGTCAATGGTCCATTCACCCGAAATTAATTGAAATTTTTTAACTTGTTCGTGTGCTGCAAAAAGTTTGTTGTAAGTATCTAATTCTGCGCGAATCAATTTTAAAACATCTTTATTCTGCGTCATATCTGTAGCTTTGTCAATAGGGGTACCCATTTTTGAAAAATGAGTTATTATTTTTTCAAAAGCTGGTACTATCAATGCGCCAGCAAATTTTTCATTGCTCCCAACAACCATTATCTGTTCTATGAAAACAGACTCTTTCATTTTATTTTCAATTGGCAACGGGGCAACATATTTACCTCCCGATATTTTAAATATCTCTTTTTTTCTGTCTGTAATTTTCAAGAATTTATTGTCAATAATTGTTCCAATATCTCCTGTATGAAACCAACCATCCATTATTACTTCAGCTGTCAATTCAGGATGTTTATAATAGCCCATCATGATATTAGGACCCCTACAAACAATTTCTCCATCCTCTAATAATTTAACTTCCAATTCGTCAATCACTGTGCCTACTGTACCAAACATTCTGTCGTTTTGTTCAAATCGGTTCACACTGATAACAGGCGATGTTTCCGTCAAACCGTAGCCTTCCATAACAATTATTTTGGCTGCTGTAAAGAGTCGTAATAATTTAACTTGACAAGCAGCTGAGCCTGTAACAATTGCTTTGATATTTCCACCAATTGCTTCTCTCCATTTACTAAAAACAAGTTTATCTGCCAGTGCCATTTGTAATTTATAGCTAGCAGATTGTGGTTTGTTGATTTCAAATTGGAGAGCTAATCCAACGGCCCAATCAAATATTTTTCGTTTAAATCCAGTAAGCTGACTTCCTTTTGCATCTATTTTTTCATACACTTTTTCTAACAGTCTGGGAACAGTTGTAAACACCACAGGTTTCACTTCTTTTAAATCGTTTCCTATGGTTTCCATACCTTCAGCAAAATAAATAGATACTCCTTTATTGATATATATATTCATTACTGTTCGCTCAAAAATATGATTTAGAGGCAGAAAACTAAGTATGTTATTTTCACTGCTGCAAAATTGAAATGCACTCATACATTCTCTCACGTTACTAACTATATTATTGTGTGAAAGCATCACGCCTTTTGGGTTTCCTGTTGTTCCGGATGTATAAATGATGGTTACTAAATTTTCTCCTTTGACCGTTGTTTTTATTTGATTTATTTCTTCAATTTCTTGTTCAGAAACTTCTTCTAATAAATGACTCCAATGTAGCACACCCTCTATTTCATCAAATGAATAAATATGTTTTAATGTTGGAATATTTTGTTGAATGCGGGCTACTTTTTTATAAATATGTTTATCCGAAATAAATAAAACTTTCACAGCAGCTTCGTTCAAAATGTACTCCCATTCAGCTTCTGTTATGGACGGATAAATGGGTACGACCACCGCACCCAAATATTGTGTGGCAAAATCTGTAATAATCCATTCGGGTCTGTTGTTCGCAATTATAGCAACTTTATCTTGCCCTTCCGATGTGAAGTCGTTAGCAGCGATGCCTAATTTTTTTAAAGCAACTGCTAATTTTACTACATTGTTTTTTACTTCGGTAGATGTAATTCCTTCCCACTTTCCTTTAATTTTTGCATGCAGCATATTTTTGTGAGGGAATAAGTCAACATACTGTTCTAATAAATCAAATAACCTTGAAATGTTTTCCATGCTTTAAAAATAAATTTTTTGAATATGATAATATAGATTTGTTTTAGAATTTAATTTATTATTTCTGAAAAAATATCAAATTGGTTTATTATAATTTCTTGACTAAAAATCGTTGAGCGATACAAGTAAATCATTGCCTACATTATTATTTCTTCATCTAACTTTACAAATTTAACAGAGAAAATCATTAAATGTTATTTTTTATGAAAATGCTTTCTGTGCTTACTTTTACACCATGACAAAAAAACAACGCTACGATTATATTATTCATTATTTTTCGGAACATGCGCCTAATGCCGAAACCGAATTACTATATGACAATCCTTACCAACTTTTAGTTGCAGTTATTTTGTCGGCACAATGTACCGATAAAAGAATCAATTTAGTAACTCCTGCAATTTTTGCAAAATATCCCACACCAGCAACATTGGCAAAAGCTACATTTGATGAACTATTTCCAATTATTAGAAGTGTAAGTTATCCGAATAATAAAACCAAACACCTCACTGGTATGGCTCAAATGGTGATGTCTGAATTTAATGGTGAAATTCCCCTTACGGTTCAAGAACTAATCGAGTTGCCTGGGGTGGGCAGAAAAACAGCCAATGTAATTACTTCCGTTATCGACAATCAACCCAACATGGCTGTTGATACTCATGTATTCAGAGTTTCAGCAAGAATTGGATTAACCACCAATGCAAAAAATCCGCTTCAAGCAGAGCTTCAATTGATCAAACAAATTCCCAAAGAACTTGTTCATATTGCACATCATTGGCTTATTTTACATGGTCGTTATACATGCTTAGCACGTAAGCCCAAATGTGAAAATTGTGGAATTACAGAGGCTTGTAAGTATTTTCAAAAAATAAATAAAGAAAAATAAATAGTATTTCGGTATGGAAATCTCAACTTCAAACATCTAAATAACAATGTAGTTTTAAAGATATGATAAAGTTATTTTTTGTTTATTCCTTCATTTTTTGTCTGCTTATTTTTAAAGCAAATAAAAGTGTAGCATTTTGGATTCCTTCTTCCAGTACAAATCAAATATCGAGTCTTTTGCAATTCGAAAAATTAGCTGGTGCGCCATTAGAGACTACTTTTTCGAAAGTTAAAAGTGTAAAAATTGTATATGATGTAAAACGAAAAGAAATTTATTACCTCAATTCTAAAATATTTAGTCTGCATTTTGATTTTTGCGAAAATATATTGAAGTACCCATTTGGATTGGAAACTTTTAATGAAGAAAATTATTCCAATCATAGAAATAGAAACTATTTGCTTTCCACTTTAAATTATTTTGAAGATTCACAAAAATATGGTCTTGAGTTTTTTGCTGACAATGTTATCAATGTTGCCCAATTAAATGAATTGTATTCAAAAATAAATCATTCTACTTTTATTGGAGATTCATTGAAAATTATGTTGAACAGTGAAAATATGATTCATTTAGTAAAGCAGGGAAGTGTTCAATTGCCTACGTTAACAATCAATGATATTTATGCTAATCAACAATTTCAATCAATAAAAAAAGGCATTGCTTATGGTTATTTGAGATTTTTTAATTCTACTAAAGACATAGTTGCTAATCAAAATGACATTGTTGTCGTAAATGGAAGCCCTTTGCAAATCCCTAATTGTAAAGCCATTATCACAAACAATTTTCAAACTCCATTAAGTCATATTCAAGTAATTACCCAACATCGAAATATTCCATCTTGTGCGATAAAAAATATCTTTCAAAATCAATCAATTATTGGTTATAAAGACAAAGCAGTGAAAATTGAAATTGACAATGACAGTATGCGAATTATTGAACTAACTGCTGCTGAAATAGAGAAACATATTGGTGTTAAATTAAATTATTCAAAATTAAAAAAGCTAACATTTGATACCATCAATAAAGGAATTCTATTAATTAAAAATATTCGTTCTAGCCACTCAAAAAGTATCGGCAATAAAGCGTTTCAATTTTCAGAATTATATGATTTGTCTGTAAAGAATGATTTTTATTTTCATACTCCAGAGGCTGCCTTTTGTTTACCTTTCTATTACTATAAAAATCACATTCAAAACGAATTTATAGCTACAGAAATTGAAAAGTTAAAAGGTGTTGAAGACAATGATTCGCTGATAAAAGATCAACTAAAAATTATTAGAAGTAAGATTAAGCAAATGCCAATTGATTCAAATTTTTTGAATAAAATAATGCTACAATTAAAAGGAAATTCTTCTTTTACTACTTTTCGATTTCGATCGAGTAGCAATGCTGAAGATTTATATGAATTTTGTGGAGCTGGTTTATACGATAGCTATACCGGGGATGTAAAAACGGGTAAAATAGATATAGAAAAAGCGATAAAAAAAGTTTGGGCAAGTGTTTATAATTACAGAGCTTATAAAGAAAGGCGTTTATATAATATCGATGAAGAAACCGTTATGATGGGCGTTTTAGTGCATCGTTCATTTCCAAAAGAAAAATCAAATGGAGTGGTAATTACAAAAAATATTTACAGAAACGACTATCCTGGGTTTGTAATCAATGCTCAGTTTGGTGATGTGAGTGTAGTTCGCCCACCAGATAATATAGTCTGTGAGCAAATCATTTGTAATGCAACAAAAAATATTCACAGTTCTGAGAAAAAACTTTCTGTAAAATATATTTGTAAAAGTAATTTGCAAGAAGGCAATGTTTTAAGTACGCAAGAATTAGAAAAACTATATTCGTCTGTTGATTTAATTAGCCAATATTATTATAGAAAAACCGCTTACATTGACATTGAGTTTAAGTTTGATGAAAATGGGCAATTGTATATAAAGCAGGTGAGGCCTTATAAATAGCATAGTTTCCGTATTCAATATAAAATGCTTTTTTCAACAGAAATGGACTGAAAATATTTAAAAAAAACGTGTACTTTTGTGACATGCAAATTTTTACGATTACAACTGATTTTGGTGCAGATAACCATGCAGTGTCTAGTGTAAAAGGAAGAATTTTTTCGGCAACAACAGATTGTCAAGTTGTTGATTTATCACATTCAGCATCTAAATTCAATTTGCAACAAGCAGCCTATATTTTCAAAAGTACCTACCTTAATTTTCCTGAAGGGACTGTTCATTTTATTTTTAATAATTTACATGAAAATAAAAACCAACAACTGATATATGTTTTTGAAAATGGGCATCATATTTTTTGTCCAGATAATGGGTTTATAACTCTTTTATTTCATGATCAACCCATTCAAATTTATAGATTAACTGACAAGTTGCATTCATATAATTTCGTTGCCGTTACTGATTCGTTTTTAGCCAATGTTGCCCTGATGAATCACGGCCAAGAAATGGATGTTGAAATAGCTTCTGCAGATACTATTTTAGTTAAAAAACCGCATGTTGCATTTTATCAAAATAATATTTTAGATGCTCAAGTATTGCATATTGATTATTTCGGAAATGTTGTTTTAAATGTTACCAAAGAATATTTTGAAGAATGTCGTCAAGGTAGAAATGTTAAAATACATTTTATGCGTCATGAAGAAATTACTCAAATTCATGCGCATTATAATGATGTGGATGCGAGTTTTCCAGTTTGTTTGTTCAATACAGCCAATCATTTAGAAATTGCAATTAATCAAGGAAATGCGGCTCAATTATTTGGATTTTCAGAATCTACAGATCGAAGTTTATTTTATAATAGCATAAAAATATTTTTTGAATGATACGAGTAGTGAGATTGCATTTCAAGGATGAAAAAATAGAAGATTTTAAAAATTTATTTGAAGAACGAAAAGAAAAAATTAGACACTTTCCTGGCTGTTCTTATTTAGAATTATGGCAAGATGAACATGATAAAGCTGTTTTCTATACATATTCTCATTGGGGCAATCCAAGTCATTTAGAAGATTATCGAATTTCTGAATTATTTGAAGAGACTTGGGCAATTGTAAAACCATGGTTTGCGCAAAAACCAATGGCATTTTCAACCAATTCAATTGTAAAACTCCCCTAATGAATAATATATTTTACACAGGGCAAGAAGTTGATTTTATATCATTTATTGAATCTAAAAAATATGAATCAATTTGTGTTTTAGTAGATGCAAAAACGAATGGATTTTGTTTGCCAATTTTGAAAAATGTCTTTCCAATTTTTGAAAATGTAAGTTCAATTGTTATGCCAGATGGAGAAGTGAATAAATCAATTGAAATCGTTCAATTAATTTGGAATGAAATGTTGGCAAAATCAATTTCTAGAAATTCACTGATCATTAATTTAGGAGGAGGAGTTTTGACAGACATGGGCGGCTTTGCAGCATCTACTTTTAAACGCGGTGTTGATTTTTTAAATATTCCAACAACCCTTTTGGCTATGGTTGATGCCAGTGCTGGCGGCAAAACAGGCATAAATTTTGGGGGTATAAAAAATTGTATTGGCACCTTTCAAACATCCATTGCTACTTATATCAATCCTCTTTTTTTAAATACATTGAGCAGCCGTCATTTGTTAAATGGAACAGTAGAAATGATTAAACATGCTTTGCTGAAATCTGATGTTACTTGGAATGCAGTGAAAAATTATTCTTTATATGAATTTATGTCAATTGATAAGATTAAACAATCCATTGCTATTAAACAGTCCATCTTTGAGCAGGATTTTAATGACATTGGCATTCGACAAAGTTTAAATATTGGGCACACAATCGGGCATGCAATTGAAAGTTATTCTTATCAAACAAGCAATCCATTATTGCATGGAGAAGCCATCATATTGGGTCTAATTCATGAACAACTAATTGCAGAATCTATTTTAAATACTGATTCTAGAATTAGAAAGGAGTTAATAGATGTAAAAGAAAGATTGTTTGCCAACTTAAATTTTACGTATACCTTAAACAATATTCTTCCTTATTTATTGCAAGACAAAAAAAATAGTTCCACAATAAAAATGAGCTTGTTGACTTCCATTGCTAATTGCAAAATACAAACTGTTGTTAGCATCGATGAATTAAAAAAATCATTTATTAATTTATGATTTCTTTAAAAGTAAATATAAATCTCCCTGCGTCAAAAAGTATCAGTAATCGAGTGTTGATCATACAATCAATTTGTGAAGAAAAATTTGAAATTGAAAATTTGTCGCAAGCAAATGATACTATTCTATTACAAGGTATTTTGTCAACGATTCAAGAAACAACAGAAACTCAAACAATTTATGTAGAAGATGCAGGAACTCCTTTTCGATTTTTAACAGCTTATCTTTCAACGCTAAAAAATAAATCATTTTTCTTATCAGGCACTGAAAGGTTGAATGAAAGGCCAATAGCACCTTTGGTTGATGCTTTAAATGATTTAGGAGCAGAAATATTGTATACTAAAAATAATGGATATCCTCCTTTGTCCATTAAAGGCCAACTAATAGAATCAAAAAAAATTAATATTGATTGTGCGGAGTCTAGCCAATTTATTTCGGCTCTTTGTTTAATTGCACCTACTTTGAAAGATGGTTTAATTATTTCTATAAATGAAAATGCCGTTTCGGCTTCTTACATCGACATGACATTATCTGTTATGCAAGATTTTGGAATTGAATATCAAAAAACAAAAAATGAAATCATCATTCCTTCACAAAAATACATTGCTAAAAAATATAGCATTGAAAATGATTGGAGTAGTGCTTGTTTTTTTTATGCAATGGCAATAATTGCAGATGATGTAGAAATTACCCTAGAAGGCTTGCAAATGAAATCCAGTCAAGGCGATGCCTTTATTACGGTTTTATGTCAAGCATTTGGGATTGATACAACATTTGAAAATAACCATTGTGTTATTAGGAAAAACAATACCATCAATTGTTCGCTGTCGATAATCGATTTAAAAAACTATCCTGATTTAGCCATCCCATTTATCGTTGCCTGTGCAATAAAACACCCTTCTGTGAAAATCATTGGAATTGCACATTTAATACAT
>Ga0114967_10002242_pt1 | contig 16223 bp, 11 predicted proteins | sample M_130628_MF_Meta_FD_92639 | JGI IMG/M metagenome (GOLD analysis project Ga0114967, IMG submission 92639) | Freshwater microbial communities from Lake Montjoie, Canada to study carbon cycling - M_130628_MF_MetaG | ecosystem: Environmental > Aquatic > Freshwater > Lake | place: Lake Montjoie... | reverse complement strand
GTTGATTTCGACCATTCATACATCAGATTTTTCTAAAGGAAAAGCCTATGTTGCTGCAACTCGATATATGTTTGGCGATAGAAAACCTTACTTATTTAAAACAAGTGATTATGGTACAACATGGACGAGTATTGTTGGAGGAATTCCAACAGACGAATATACTCGTGTAGTGCGTGAAGACCCTAACAAAGAAGGTTTATTATACGCCGGAACAGAAAGAGGAATATATGTTTCATTTGATGACGGTGCTTCTTGGAATCCGATGAGTAATAACCTTCCGATAACTTCGGTTCGTGATTTGCAAGTTCAAAAGCGTGAAAAAGACTTAGTAATTGCTACACATGGTCGTTCGTTTTGGATTTTAGATGATTTGACGCCATTACATGAAATCAAAGACAATGCAGTTGCAGATATTCACTTGTTTAAGCCACGCCATTCGTACAGGATGCAAGGTGGTGATGGCGGTGGCCGTCGAGGAGCTCCGAAAGATGAAGGACAAAATGCTACAAATGGTGTTTTAGTAAATTATTACTTCAAAAGTGCACCAAAAGATGAAGTTAAATTGCAGTTTTTGACAATGGCAAACGACACTATCATTACCTATTCGAGTAAAAAAGATGTAAAAGGAGAAGAGCAAAAAGCATCAAAAGATTTTTTTGAAGATACTAAACAAACTAAATCTGGATTACTTCCGGCAAATGTTGGGCTGAATCACTTTGTTTGGAATATGCGTTATGCAGATGCTACAGAAATTTCAGGCGAACGCTCTCCAATGTGGGCTGGTAGCATGATTGGACCAAAGGTTATTCCAGGAAATTATAAGGTCAGATTAGTTGTAGGTAAAAATATTTTAAAAGAAGAAATTGCCGAAATCAAAAAAGACCCACGTAATCCTGTAACTGATGCTGAGTTAAAAGAACAGTTTGATTTATTGTTAAAAATTCACAAAAAATTAGATGAAAACCATAAGGCAATTAATCAAATGCGTGAAATTAAAAAAGCGGTTTCTGAATATATGAAGAGTGTAAAAGATACAGTCTTGATTAGTAAATTTCAAATTTTGACTAAGCCTATGCTCAAAAACTTAGAGGATTTAGAACAATCATTAGTTCAAAACAAGGCACGTGCAACGCAAGATTTATTAGCGTATCCAATTCGTCTGAATGATAAAATCGCTGGCGTAGCAAGCGTAGTCTCAAGTGCTGACGCTAAACCAACTAAAGGTTCATATGAAGCAATTGATGATTTGTCTAAAAAGATGGAGAAAACAACAGATAAACTCAAGAAAGTCATAGATGAAGATGTTCCAGCATTCAATAAAATGGTGCTTGAAAATCAGCTACCTGCCATTAGTGTTGGCAAGAAGAAAGAGATAAACTGACAAAAATATCTATTAAAAATAGCGAGGAGCTTTACTCTTCGCTATTTTTTTTAATTGCAACCTTCAATTTTTGCCTCAAAAACAGTGCCATTTTGAGTTGAAAATCCGCTTTGTAATAGAATACTTTTTCCAGCCGAATATATAATTTGAGAAGCCGGACTAATTATTTTTGTACTACTTGATATATTTTCAGAAGAAATAAAGTTCTTATTTCCGTATAGCATATCTGTTTTTAGAGAAAGGTTTTTTACACAATCATTATTCAGAAGCTTTACTATCCAAAAGTCATCACCACTGTAATGTTGAGTTACATCGTTAAAGTTTTGAAAAGGAAGTGTATTTCCAACAAACAAGAAGTTATTGTCAAAAGTAAGTATCAAATCATTTGGTTCATCATGGCCTTCACTTCCGTATTTTTTTTGCCATATTAATTCGCCATCTATAATGTTTAGCTTGATTATCCAAATATCCGCACTTCCAATATTATTGGTTGCTTGACCATCATTTGAGTATGATTCTCCTACAACAACGTATTCGCTACCATTACTATTACTTTCCACAATACCTCTGGCATATTCCTCACTACTTCCACCATAACAATTACTCCAAATTTTTTGGCCTTGAGCAGAAACTTTTATAATAAAAAAATCTCTCGATCCATTTTTACCATGGTTATCAGTAGCATCAATGTCAAAAGAATAGGTTTCGCCAATTATCACAAAATTACGTTCATGATCTTCTATGAAATTATATATAAAATCATCTTTACTACCTCCAAAGTTTTGTTGCCATTGTATTATTCCTTCATTATCAACTTTTAGCATCCAAACATCTTGTTCACCATAATTATTACTTAAATCACCATCGATTGAGGAGCTATTTCCTATTAATAAATAACCACCATTATTGGATTTTTTTATGGATTTACAGGTTTCATGGCCACTACCACCATAAGTTTTTTGCCAGATTTTATTTCCTTCTTGGTCGATTTTAATTAAAAGAAAATCAGATAAGCCATGATTGTTTTCTATATATGGATATTGAGATTCCGTTGAACCTGCAATCATAAAATTCCCGTCATCAGTATTACAAACGGAATAGCCTCTGTCAATATTCACTCCACCAAAGCACTTTTCCCAGATAAGATTGCCAGATAAATCAATTTTTGTTACCCAGAAATCAATTTGGTCCATGTAGCTTGTGATATCTCCATTATTTGATTGTGTATCTCCAATACAAAGAATACTTCCGTCTGGAGTTTTTATGATTTTTCTTAAATATTCATCATTGCTTCCTCCCAAAGTTTTTTGCCAGGGTATATTTCCACTATTATTTAGCCGAACAATCCACCAATCATATCCGCCATGATTTATTAATAAATCAAAGTTGCTTGATTGTGAATGACCGCCTACAATATACCCTCCATCTTCCAGTTCAATTACTGAAACAGCCTTATCATAATAACTTCCACCTAAGGATTTTTGCCAAAGGATATTAGGACTTTGTCCAACTGAGGTAAGAAAGATAAATTGTGTAAATAAATAAATAAAAAAATACCTTCAAGACTTTCATTATTCAATTTTTTACAAAGGAAATACTTTTTAGTTGTTCAATCAGAATAATTTTTTATATCTTATTTATTGGTAAAATTCTTTAATATATGGAATATTATTAGGGATAGATTTCACTAATTATTTTCTATACAATATTCAACAAAATGCTTAGATAAATATCAATTTTACTTTAATTTTACACTTTAAATGCAAAAATCGGCAAATATTAATCAATATTAAATGAATTATTGGCTCGTAAAATCAGAACCTTTCAAATATTCTTGGGACGATTTCGTTAGTCAAGGCATAGGTACTTGGGATGGCGTTAGAAACTATCAAGCTCGAAATAATCTTGCTGCAATGAAACTTGACGACTTAGTTTTGTTTTATCATTCGAACGAAGGAGTTGAGGTAGTCGGGATTGCAAAAATTGTAAAAGAGGCCTATACAGACCCTACAACTGATGATACTCGTTGGGTTGTTGTAGATTTAGCTCCAGTTGAAAAATTGCCCAAGAGTGTTACCTTAAAAGCCATCAAAGCTGATGAACGATTGCAAGATGTCTCGTTGGTTCGTCAGTCTCGCCTCTCTGTTCAACAACTAAAAAAAGAAGAGTTTGATCTCATTGTTTCAAAAGGATATGAAAATTAAAAAATCAAAAAAGTATTTATTAAGATTAAATTTGTTGACATTCTTAGTCATTAGTTTATTTCAAGCTAATTCACAAAGTGTAAAGCGTATAGAAATACCAACTCGTGGTGATGACCAAGGTTTTCAATTGATTACACTTGGTGAGGAAGGCGTTTTGCTCTTAACCAAAACTGGTAAACTTAATTTTAATATTACCAAGTTAGATACTCAACTTCAACAAAGTTGGTCAAAAAATGGTGAACTTGAAGAAAATCAATCAATGGTTGATTTTTATAGAGATGGTCGTGACGTTTACTTTCTATTTAGTAAATACAATTCGGACCTTTACCAAATCATAAAAGTTTCGACTGGAATTGGAATCATTCAAAAGTTTTTCTTTGAAAATATTCGTCGTTTTGAAATTTCTGAATTTAAGGTTTTCAACGAGGTTGCCTATTTAGCAGGCATGGTAAAAGAAGAACCAGTTTTGATGAGTATTAATTTTAATAAAATGCAACCACGTATTTTAGCAGGTGGAATTAAAGGCATAGCAAGTATTTCGTCGCTTGATTATGATGCTATCAATGATTTACTTGTTGTATCTTATTCTGTTAAAAAAGGTCGTTCAAGCTATATGGCTGTAAAGCGGATAAATCCTAACGGGAAAATTGTTGAACAATTAACCGTAGAACCAGAAGAAGATTATGGGTTGTTGACAGGGAAATTATTTTCATTGAATGATGGAACACAATTAATGATTGGTAATTATGGTTTTAAAGGATATCAATCAAATGGCGGGCCGATGTCGCAAGGATTATACATCAGTAAAGTCGATGGCGAAACACCTGAATACTTGAAAATGCATAGTTTTACCGATTTTAAGAATTTTTTTAAGTTTTTACCTCCGAAACAACAAGAGAAGATTGAAAAAAAAATCAACAAGAAAAAAGGAAGAGGCGATGACTTAAAACTCAATTATCGGGTCTTAGTACACGAAATTATCAATAAAAACAATCAATATATTTTAGTAGCTGAGGTTTTTTATCCAGAATTTAGGAATAACATCAACTATGGATCTCCATTTTATGGGAGTGCATTTGGCTCTCCTTTTGGGTTTGGTTATAGCTCGTTAAATGCCATGCGTTTCTCTCGTTATTATGGACTAAATTCGTGGGCATGGAATCCATGGATGTATTCAAATTATAGTAATAATAACCAACAATTTGATGGTTTTAAATATACTCATGCCATTGTAGCGGGATTTGATTTAAATGGAAATTTAGTTTGGGATAATAGTTTTAGTTTCGATAATGTAAAAAGTATGGAACTTAAAGAGAAAGTTAAAATCCGTTATGAAGGTGATGAAATTGCCTTAATTTACAGCAATAAAGGCAAACTTGCAACCAAAATGATAAGGGGAAATGAGGTAATTGAGGGTATAAAAACTATTGATATTGACACTCAAAAAGAAGGTGACAAAGTTAGAGATACAGCTACCGATGACATTGAATATTGGCATCAAAATTATTATTTAGCTTGGGGCTATCAGCGAATAGCAAATCGAAACGAAGGAAGTAGGAGGGTCTTTTATCTCAATAAAATTGCATTTTAAAATATCTAATTGTTTATGCCTCACTCTTATTTAACCGGCAGTGAATATTTTTTTGGCTAAAACTCAAAATTTTATTTTAGATGAAGAAACGTTTTTTTATGCTTCAAACTAATTATGAAAGAAAAAAAACTAAAAGGCATTTATACTACACGGATTCTTATAAAATATTTGACATAAAATTAAGTGGAAATCCAACTTGGCAAAATATAATCTCATTAGTTCCAAAAGCTCTTTTATTGTTTGTCAAAAAAGATGTTTCGAAGGCCGAAATTATATAATATTTGATACTAACCTGAATAAAGTATGGTAAATCAAGGTCTTTTTGGATGTGGAACGAAAACTAACCTCATATTGTCTTGATTATCATTTAATATCATATTCTAGCATAGCTCATTTCACAAAATGCCATACAATTAAATGCAGGTAACTTTCCGCTGATAGCTCAACTCACAACTATTGATTCTCTAAATACTGCGGTCACTGGTGTTTACCTATCCAATATTGGAGTAATTTGTATTTAATTTTCTAAAATTGAGTATAATAAAACCATTTTCACGAAGTTTTATGACTATCAAAAACTTTTAGTTTGGTCTGAAAACTTAAATTTTGAACAACTTAAAAAACTTTCGAGTATATTTAGTTACTATAAGCTCAGACAATCTTTAACGAAAATCAGATTTTCTAATGTGGGATTTTCTTTCAACCTACCTAATAAGTGATTTATGTATATAATCATAAGTATTTTGGCTAAATTTTAAATTAGCATAATTCAATGCTAGAAACTAAAACGAAGAAAGTTTTTTTAAGATATAATTATACAGCTGGTTTTAAGGTAAGTTTAGATTTAAATGGAAATTTGCTTAAACAAACATTATTATAACTTGATAATGTTTTAGCAATAAAAAATCAAAATGCATTAGCAATTTGTAATAAAGGAAATTTGATTGTTAAAAACTCTAAATACCTATTAGAAACCAATATCTATTTATTATCGACTGCAAGTAAGAAATAAAAAAAATCAAGTACATTGACAATTATCGAAACGTAAAATAATGGTATGGTAATTTTTCCATTGTACTTAAAAGTAGTGTTAAATTTGGGTCATAATAGAAATGTCTGCCAAGAAAGTTAAACCTTCAAGACGATAATAAGGGCAGCGACAAATTCCAGAAACCAACGTCAAGAAATTTTTTTGTCTATCGAAAGTGCTAAATTCTTCATTTTTGATTATTTTCAATACGTTTAAAACCAGCATAGTTTTGTATAATTTACTTACTCCGAATATCAGCTCATATGAGTTAATTGACTCAGGGAACTACGAAAAACTCGAACGCTTTGGCGATTTTATTTTGGCACGCCCCGAACCACAAGCCGTTTGGGATAAATCACTTTCTGAAGAAATTTGGCAACGAAAAGCATCAGCAATTTTTAAGAAAACCAAAGGTCGTGACCAACTAAGTCCAGAAGAACGTGGCGAGTGGCATAATATCAAAAAAATGCCTGAAAAATGGTTTATGGACTATTTTCAAGGCAAATCAAAACTCAAATTTAAACTTTCATTATCATCCTTCAAACACGTTGGTATTTTTCCTGAGCAAGCCTCTAATTGGAAATATATCGAAGATAAGTTGTCATTGATGAAAAGTGGAGATTCGGCGTTTCAAACTCCAAAAGTGCTAAATTTATTTGCATATACTGGCGGGGCATCTTTGATTTCAAAAGCCAACGGAGCTGATATTACGCATGTTGATTCCGTAAAACAAGTGATTTCGTGGTCTAGAGAAAACATGGAAGCGAGTGGGTTGACGGATATTCGTTGGGTAATCGAAGATGCTCTAAAATTTGTAAAGCGGGAAGTAAAACGAGGAAAAAAATATAATGGAATTATTCTCGACCCGCCAGCTTATGGACGTGGACCTGATGGTGAAAAATGGGTTTTGGAAGAAGGTTTGAATGAATTATTGAAAAATTGCCTCGAACTTCTTGAAGAAAATTGTCATTTCTTTATTCTGAATCTTTATTCAATGGGTTTTTCGGCAGTTATTGCCGAAACTATCATTTTGCAAAACTATGCAAGTATTCAAAACCCCGAAATGGGAGAGCTGGTATTGCAAGATAGCTTTAATAAGAAATTACCATTGGGTGTTTTTTATCGTTTTTCTTCAATTTGAGTCGTAAAACAACTTTTTTTTGCATTTATTTATATGTTTGCTAGATTCAAGTCACAAATGTAATTTTTGGGAGTCCACTGTTGCTCAAGCAATTATTTTTACTTGATTGTTTGGTGCAGAAATATAAATGGACAATACCGATCAACTAGGTTTGAATTTATCTATGAAGTTGACGAATAGTAAGTTTTAATACTTTCATAGCAAGAGATTCTCCAATGAAAGTTTTTTTTTCTATTCTATTTATAGAAGTAATACATGGAATAATGTTTTGAAGGAGTTAATAAACAAGTAAGATGCTGAATATCAGTATTATATGATTAAATAATAATTTCAAAAACGCTGAATTTAGAACGCTAAATTCAGAACTCTTAACTTTTCATTTTATTTGTGAGAAAAAATTCAGATTTTTGTAAAAAAATATCTCACAATTAAGCGATTTTAAATTGCTATGACCCAATTTCCAATAAAATCGGATGTCTAATAATAAGAATAAATATTTATTTATTGCATTTTCAGTACTCTTGTATTCTTGCGAACAAGACAATCGTTCGCGTTCGAAGATTCCGCCAACACCGTTCCAAACTGAAAGTATTCAAAATACTGCTTCAATTGAAGCATTAACTGATGCAATCAGAAGCAACCCAAGCTTGGCCGAAAACTATTACAAACGAGCGATGGTTTTAAATAGAATGGGTGAGACTCAAAAAGCCCTTGAAGATATTAATCGTGCCGACCGTCTTAAACAAAATACTGGAAAATACTTGTATGTGAAAGCCTTGATTTTGCGAAATATGGAGCAATACCGTGAAGCTTATGAATCTGCTCAAAGTGCGGAAATCTTGAATGTTGATACACCTGAGCTTTATACTTTGCTCGGTGATTTATCACAACAACGCAACGACCTAAAAAGTGCTGAACAATATTTGGCAAAATCTTTGCAAATAGCTCCTTATGACGGTGAAACTGCTTTTTATCAAGGAACATTGGCTGCACGCAAAGGTGATACTACAACCGCCTTATTGAAAATGAGCAAAGCCATCGAAATGAAGCCTTCTTTAAAATTGGCTTATTCATCTTTGACAGAAGTGTTGAGAAATAGAAGATTATTTGATTCAGCTTTGGCGGTTAACAATTCAGCTTTAATACAATTTCCTAAAGATTCTAAGTTTTTGATAGAAAGAGGTTTGGTTTTTAATAAATTTGATCGCTTGGACTCTGCTATTTTTTATTTTACTAAAGTATTAAAAATAGATGAAAAAAGAATTGATGCGGTACTTTATTCAGCCTCAATATATTTCCGATGGAAAAAATTTAATAAAGCATTGGAGTTGTACAAAAAGGTATTAGATATCAATCCAGAAACTCCAAAAATTAATTATTCGATTGCTTTAACTCTTGAGCAACTCGGCTTACTCACTAAAGCAGAAGAGTTTTTAAAAGTTCAAGCTGAAAAAGACCCTAATGATTCGCAAACAATTATAGCTTTAAATCGAGTATCGGGAAAAGTAAATTCATCCTTAGGTGTTTATAAGGAACCAATTCCGATTCCCGTTAAAAAAGTTCCTGTTCCTGTGGCTAAACCAGTTGTTGTAGAACCTAAAAGACTTTTAGACACTTCTAGAATTAGAGTAAACATCATTTTACCAAAGAAAAAGATAAATATTAAAACCGATACTTCAAGACGCTTCAAATTTTGATTTTGTACAAAATCGAAATGATTGCAAAACAGCTAGAGTTGAAAAACAATAAAACTAGTAAAATATAAATGTGGCTTGCCGCTTAATTGCTTATAAATTTTTATGATTAAAATCACCCTACCCGACGGAAGCGTAAGAGATTATCCAATAGGGAGTTCGAGTTTCGATATTGCTCTTTCAATTAGTGAAGGGCTTGCCAGAAATGTATTGGCTGCCAAAGTAAATGGTCAGGTTCAAGATACCAATTTGCCAATTGCAACAGACTCAAAATTGCAACTTTTAACTTGGAATGACGCAGACGGCAAATCAACTTTTTGGCATTCTTCGGCTCACTTAATGGCTGAGGCTTTAGAAACATTGTATCCAAAAGTGAAGTTTTGGGTTGGTCCACCTCTCGAAAATGGTTTTTATTATGATGTAGATACCAATGGTGAAACCATCTCAAGTGAGGATTTTAAGAAAATTGAAGAAAAAATGTTGGAATTGGCTCGTCAGAAAAATGATTTTGTCAGAATTCCAATGGCTAAAACCGAAGCAATAAAATTTTTTGAAGAAAAAGGCGACGAATATAAGTTAGATTTACTTTCTGGTTTGGACGATGGGTCCATTACATTTTATAAGCAAGGAAATTTTACTGATTTATGCCGTGGACCCCACATTCCTAATACTGGTTTTATTAAAGCTGCTAAAATTATGAGTGTTGCGGGTGCGTACTTCAAAGGCGACCAAAATAATAAAATGTTGACTCGTATTTACGGAGTAACATTTCCAAAACAAAAAGAGTTAGAAGATTATTTAACACTTTTGGAGGAAGCAAAACGTCGTGACCATCGTAAATTAGGTCAAGAACTTGACTTATTTACGTTTTCGGAGAAGGTAGGAAAGGGTTTACCATTATGGTTGCCAAAAGGTGCAATGTTGCGAGAGCGTCTGGAAAATTTCTTGCGTAAGGCACAGGTAAAAGCTGGATATCAACAAGTTGTTACGCCTCATATTGGAAGCAAACAATTATATATAACTTCTGGTCACTGGGAAAAATATGGTAAAGATTCATTCCAACCAATAACAACGCCTGAAGAAGGAGAGGAGTTTTTGTTGAAACCAATGAACTGCCCTCACCACTGTGAAATTTTCCGTGCCAGACCACGTAGTTATCGCGAATTGCCTTTACGATTGGCTGAGTTTGGAACTGTATATCGCTATGAACAAAGTGGAGAGTTGCATGGTTTAACTCGTGTAAGAGGATTTACTCAAGATGACGCACATATTTTCTGTACTGACGACCAGGTAGAAGATGAATTCAAAAAAGTAATTGACTTGGTTCTTTATGTTTTCAAATCGCTTGGTTTTGAAGATTTTTCTGCCCAAGTTTCTTTGCGTGACCCCGAAAATAAAACAAAATATTTTGGCTTGGATGAGGCATGGGATAAAGCTGAAAATGCTATTCGTCGTGCAGCAGCCGACAAAGGCCTTAAAACTGTTGAAGAAGTTGGCGAAGCTGCTTTTTATGGTCCAAAACTTGATTTTATGGTAAAAGATGCTCTGGGTCGTAAATGGCAACTTGGAACTATTCAAGTTGATTACCAATTGCCACAAAGATTTGAATTAGAATATGTTGGCTCAGATAACCAAAAACATCGCCCAGTTATGATTCACAGAGCTCCATTTGGCTCGATGGAACGTTTCATTGCGATTTTGATTGAAACAACAGCTGGTAATTTTCCACTATGGTTATCTCCTGACCAAATAGCTATTTTACCTATTTCTGAAAAATTTGAAGACTACGCTAATGAAGTATTCTTGACATTACAAGAAGAAGACATTAGAGGTTACGTTGACCACCGTGATGAAAAAATTGGGCGTAAAATACGTGATGCTGAGGTAAATAAATTACCATTAATGTTAATCGTTGGTGAAAAAGAAGCTGAAGAAGGTAAAGTCTCTGTCAGAAGAAAAGGCGAGGGAGATTTAGGCTCCATGACAATAGAAGAATTTATTGCTTACGCAAAAACTGAAATATACAAAAATATACCTCAGTTTAAGGTATAATAATCTCGGTTTTGTAATTTTTGAAGTAATATTATTTGTTATTCACAAATTAGTTAGTACTTTCGTAAAAATCAATTTTTAGTAACCTTAAAATCGTTAAATGGCACAACAACCATTCAATCGTAATTTCAGAAAACCAGTACAGAAGGAAGACGAACACCGAATCAATCAGCGTATTCGTGTACCACAGGTTCGTTTAGTAGGAGATAACGTAGAGCAGGGCATTTTTGACACTTCCCAGGCTCTAGCTATGGCACAAGCTCAAAGTTTAGATTTAGTTGAAATAGTACCAACGGCCAGTCCGCCAGTGTGTAGAGTAATTGACTATTCTAAGTTTAAGTATGACCAAAAGAAAAAGCAAAAAGAAATAAAGGCCAAAGCAGCGAAGACTGTAATCAAAGAAATCAGATTTGGTCCGCAAACTGATGACCATGATTTTGATTTTAAATTGAAGCACGCAATAGGGTTCTTGAAAGAAAATGCAAAAGTTAAGGCTTACGTTCATTTTGTTGGCCGTCAGATAGTATTTAAAGACCAAGGCGTTGAATTATTGAAACGATTTATTTCAGGTTTAGAAGAATATGGTAAACCTGAAGGTGAATTGAAACTGGAAGGTAAGAGGATGATAGTATTTCTTGCTCCAAAAGCTAAAAAATAACGATTCTTTGAAATATTAAGGGCTGAATTGAAATTTCAATTCAGCCCTTTTTGCGTTTTCTCCTAAAATAGGTTTTTGATTATTCTATAAGATTTGATAACTTTTGGCGTCTTAAAATTGTCAAATCTTTCAGTTTAATTTGTAAATGTGGTAATCTATCAGATTTTTACTTCCCCACAGATATCATATTGGCAAACAAGCGATATGCTCCTGGAACTCCTGCAGGGAGTTGACGGAAAAATGCTAAACCTGTAAAAACGAAGTTCCCTTTGCCATATTTGGCGTATAATACACTGCCTTCGAGTTCGGTTTCGTTGGCATCATTCATGGCAAAAATAGTTTCGTACTTATCGCTCCATTTGTCAGCAAAATATAAACCACGTTCTTGAATCCAGCCATCAAAATCTTTAGAAGTGATTTTGTTTGGTGAATTAAGTAATGGATGTTGAGGCTTCAAAATTTTCATTGTGGCAACTTCATCAGTAACTCTTCCGCGACCGATACCCATTGGGAATGGCCCAATTTCTTTAACTTTCGACACGCCGTAAAAAGCGTTTGTTTGATATTGGGTCACTATATTTCCGCCGTTTTTAACATATTCCAGTAGCTTTTCTTGGAAATATTTTAAGTGTTCTTCGGTATTATAAGCTCTCACTCCAACAATAATTGCATCGAATTGGCTTAAATCTTTGGCGAGTTCTGATTGAGTAAGCATTGTTACTTGATAGCCAATTTGTTGTAATGCCGCAGGAACTTCATCGCCTGCACCAGCTATGTAGCCAATTTTGTTGCCTTTTTTCTTTAAATCGATGCGAAGAGCTTTTGCTTCGGCAAACGGAAAAAGTGTAAGTGTTGGCACGTGTTTGTATTCAATACTGGCAATGCCTCTATCGTACGAACCGGATGATGTTTGGGCGATGGCTTTTAGCGTAATTTCAGAAGCAGTTGAAGAAGGAAAAACTTTAAATGTCACCTTTTTTTCTTCGTATTTTTCTTTTAAATCAAAATTTACACTGGCAGGTTCTACTTTCCATGTATTGGGAACATCCAATTTTACTGTTCCAGTTACATTTTTTTTACCTGATTTTAAAGTTACAATTACATCTTTTGGGTTATTATCGGCAAATGAATAAACTTTTTCGCCAATTGTAGCAGATACTTCTGGGCGTACCTCGAAATAACGATAGATTTCTCCGTCAGAAGGCTCAACGAATTTATAGGTTAGTGGAGTTTGGAATGTAAATGATTTGCCTTCAATAGTAAAACTGTATTCGCAAATTAAATCGGCAGGTTTCATTGGTAAACCTCGCAATATTTGGTCGTTCACTTTGTAAAAACCATTTTCTTTTCGGTCAACTAACCAATATGGTTGAGTAATAGGTTGATTAATTGGTATTTGCAGTTCGGTGGTGATGTTCAAACCATCGTTATAAATGAGTTTTTTATTGATGGTTGTATCCTTGTCAGTTCCTTTAAATGTTAGTTTATCGAGTGTAATATTTGCCTTACTTCTACTTACGACATTTATATTTACTTTGATTTTATCGTTTGGTGATACTGAATAATCTGTTGGATTTGCTTCAAACCATAATCCAGCACAAGCTAAAATTAAATCCTGCACTTCTTTTTTCTTATAAGTTGTCCAAACGTTTGGGCTGCGATTGGCATCTTCTAAACTTCCAATTGTATCATAAATTTCAATCAAAGAAGGAATAGATGATGATGGATTTTGAGCTTTGAAATTATTATAAACTTCATTGACCATTTTTTCGATTTTCTCTCCGCCATTGATTCTTTTCCACGAAATATCTATTCCATCAAATAAATCATTTTTTGCTTCTTCACCTGCCTTGTGTAAAGCATAATCTGAACGTTGATTTTTGGTTTTTGCAGAGCCAAAACCTTGGCTTTTGTGCATACTGCGAGCTTCGGCAGAAATTTCGGTATAAGATTTTCCAAGTAGGGGATTGTAGTCTCCAAGTGGAATTTTGATAAAACTTCCTTCGGGCTGGTTATTTTGAAAATTTGGAGAAAATGAATTCCAAACTAAGCGTTTTGTTTGCCAGGTTTTCACAAACTTTAACTGTTCTGGAAAACGATTGGGGTCAGCAGCAGCTTTGAATGCTTCTTCAGAAAGAACAGCCGAAGCCGAATGATGACCATGACCAGCACGAGCATCAGGTGGGAAACGATTAACAATTATATCTGGTTGGAAGTTACGAATACGCCAAACTAAATCCGCCAATATTTGGTCTTTTCCCCAAGTTGCCATTGCTTCATCGGTGGTTTTGGTAAAGCCAAAGTCGTTGGCACGGGTAAAATATTGTTCGCCGCCATCAATGTTTCTTGCTCCAAGAAGTTCGTGGGTACGTAGCAAACCAACGTACTCGCCTTGTTCAGAACCTACTAAATTTTGTCCACCGTCGCCACGAGTCATAGCAATATACCCTGCACGCACCATTTTTTCCTTTGAAAGCCATGTGATAAACAAGGTGTTTTCATCATCAGGGTGAGCAGCAACATATAGCACATTGCCTACGACATTTAATCTTTTGATTGCTTGAAGTATTTCGCCCGTATTCATTTGTTTTGTTTGGGCAAATACAGAAAATGATATAAGCGTTATAAGAAGTACCGTAATTTTTTTCATCGAGTGAGGTTTATTGGTCAATGGTTTAGTTCTAATTTTGTTTTTTTATGTTTGTCTTTCGAAATTAACAAAGAAACCCCGTATCCAAAAGGAATTATTGTTAACATCTGAGATTAGTAATTATTATTCGACAAATTAGATAAATTAATCTAATATTTGTGTATGTTGAAGTCATTAAAACAATGTTATTTATCAAAAAAATACTAAAATTGTATTTAGACTTTTTTTAACAACTCAATTAACTTAAATTTGCGTAAATATTAACTACAGTACTCACTAAACTCAAATACGATTACTTATGGATTCGATGATTATGTACCTTGTTCCGCTTTGTGGAATTATTGGCTTACTTTACACTGCTTGGCGATTCAATTGGGTCTCGAAGCAACCTGCTGGAGATGCCAATATGCAAAAACTATCGGGCTATATTGCCGATGGAGCGATTGCATTTTTAAAAGCGGAATGGAAGGTTTTGGCCTATTTTGCCATCCCTACTGCTATTTTATTGGCATGGCTCGGCTCGTCAACTGACAAATCTTCTTGGATTATTTCAATTGCATTTTTGATTGGTGCTTTGTTTTCTGCTTTTGCAGGTTATGTTGGAATGAAAATCGCAACAAAAGCGAATGTTCGTACTGCACAAGCTGCTCGTACCTCCTTGGCACAGGCACTTAAAGTTTCATTTACTGGTGGTTCTGTAATGGGAATGGGAGTTGCGGGTTTAGCAGTTTTAGGTTTAAGTTTACTATTTATTATTTTTTATAACTACTTTGCGAAGGGTGAGCTATTAACTTCCGAAAAAATGAGAATCGCTATCGAGGTTTTAGCTGGTTTCTCATTAGGTGCTGAATCAATTGCTCTTTTTGCTCGTGTTGGTGGTGGTATTTATACAAAAGCGGCAGATGTTGGTGCCGACTTAGTTGGTAAGGTAGAGGCTGGAATTCCAGAAGATGATGTTCGTAACCCAGCCACAATCGCTGATAACGTTGGTGATAATGTTGGTGACGTAGCGGGTATGGGTGCAGATTTATTTGGTTCTTATGTGGCTACTATTTTGGCAACAATGGTTTTGGGTCAAGAAATTTCTGTTTCCGATAATTTTGGAGGATTTTCTCCAGTATTATTGCCAATGGCAATTGCTGCTGTTGGTTTGTTGGCTTCACTTGTTTCAACATTTTTTGTTAGAATAAAATCTGAAACATCTTCTGTACAAGCCGCTTTGAATCTTGGAAACTGGGCATCTGTTATCATTACATTTATTGCCTCTTTTTTCTTAGTAAAACATATTTTACCTGAAACACTTTCACTTCGTGGACACGATTTTACTTCAAATGGAGTATTTATGGCAATTGTAGTTGGTTTGATTGTTGGTGCCTTGATGTCAATTATCACTGAATATTATACTGCCATGGGTAAACGTCCAGTGCTGTCAATCATTGAAAAATCGGGTACAGGACATGCCACAAATATTATTGGCGGTTTGGCAGTTGGTATGGAATCAACGGTTCTTCCAATTTTGACCTTAGCAGCGGGTATTATTTTCTCTTATTATTTTGCTGGTCTTTATGGCGTTTCTATTGCAGCGGCTGGTATGATGGCAACAACAGCTATGCAATTAGCAATTGATGCTTTCGGTCCGATTGCTGATAATGCAGGTGGTATCGCCGAAATGTCGCAATTACCTCCAGAAGTGCGTGAGCGTACCGATAATTTAGATGCCGTTGGTAACACTACTGCAGCAACTGGAAAAGGTTTTGCCATTGCTTCCGCAGCATTAACATCATTGGCATTATTCGCTGCCTTCGTAGGTATTGCAGGAATT
>Ga0114967_10002237_pt1 | contig 16245 bp, 12 predicted proteins | sample M_130628_MF_Meta_FD_92639 | JGI IMG/M metagenome (GOLD analysis project Ga0114967, IMG submission 92639) | Freshwater microbial communities from Lake Montjoie, Canada to study carbon cycling - M_130628_MF_MetaG | ecosystem: Environmental > Aquatic > Freshwater > Lake | place: Lake Montjoie... | reverse complement strand
TTCGCCTATTGGAACGGCCGACATAAGAGGCACAACTTGGCGATTCACAGTCTCCCCCACAGATAAAGCCAATGAGTTTCGCGGGGTTATTCAGATTTCCAATGGTTCGATTTTTTTTACAAAGCCCGACGGCACGGGATCCGTCTCGATCGCAGCTGGCTACAGCTTGCAATTCAGCGCCAAAGTGAGCGACCAAGGGGCTGTGGTTTTCTACGCTCTTTCGGCCACACCAATGAGCCCCGAGAGCGTTCAGACATTGCTGGGCATGGTGACTGAAGTCGAATCCAAGCAGATTTATTTCAAACTCGGACGTGCGCCCGATGACCCCTTGCTGGCTTCAGCAAATGAACCCCCTGCTCAAGACGTAAAACTCGCAACGCCTGAGCCTACAGCTGATCAAGTTTCCGACAACCAATCGCCAACGACACCCCCGAAGGATGAAGAAAAGCTCGTGAGCAACGAGACCCCTGCGCACACACCATCAACAGACTCACGCCTCACCGAAGAATCTCAATCTGTCGCTGAGCAGACTCCAGACCAGCAGGGTCTGACAACACAAGAAGCACCACCTCAGTCAACACCTGAACAAGTCTCCGTGAACCTATCTGCGCCGACAACCCCGCACGAGGAAGATAGGGTCCAGAGCAATGTGGTCGCTCCCCCCGCACCAGCGATAACCTCAGGCCCCACCGAAGAATCCAAATCTGTCGCTGAGCAGACTCCAGACCAGCAGGAACCCGCTCATCAGGAACTCGTCACGCCACCCCCCAAACCGGCTTCCAACTCTTTGAATGAAGATCTCGCATCCCTTTCTCCTCAAGCACGGGAATTGGCTGATCTGGGCTCGCAACTTTACAAAGACAAACGATTCTTCGATTCGGTCATCATTTTTCGTCAGGCTCTGAAACTCGCTCCAAACAATCTTTTTGTGATTGCCCATTTAGCGATCGCCAAAATCGAAGTCGGAAAGATCAGCGATGCCCGCGCGGGGCTTGAAAAGGTTCTCATCCAGAAGCCCAATGACATCTTGGTGCTCACCAACCTCGCCCTCGTTTATTCAAGATTGAAGGATTTCGACAAGGCGATCGCAATCCTGAATCCGATTCTTGAAAACGATCCGCAAAATGCGCTCGCTCATAACTACATGGGCATCGTTCTCGGAAAAACCGGAAAGATCAAAGAGTCAGAGGACCACTTCCTTCGCAGCATTGCTATTGATCCAAACTACGCCAAAGCCCATTTCAACCTAGCTGTGATGTATATGGGTCAAACCCCACCCGCGATCGATCAGGCTCTTGCTAGTTACGAAAAGGCGAAGTCCCTCGGTATCGAACCTGATCCGACACTCGAGCGCCGACTCTCTCCACACTAAGTTCTGAATTGTCTATGCGCATCTGACGAAATGCGATCATGTGGATGCGAATGATACCAGTCATAATATATGATGGCGAATGCCAGTTTTGCAGTCATTGTATCGCTCTATTGAAAAGAGTGAGTGGCGATTCCATCGAATATAGACCTTCAAGCGAAGCCGCTGCAGATCATCCAGAAATTCCGCTCACGGCTTTTGAGGAAGCTGTTCAGTTCATTCGTCCAAACGGAACACGGGCCTCTGCAGCAGAAGCAATTCTCGAGGCGCTTGCCCCATTTCATCCAGCAGCAAAATGGGTTCACTCATGGCATTCGAGATCATTGATCATTCGATCGATTTTCGAATGCGGATATAAATTTGTGGCCGAAAATCGCCAGCTTTTCTCCAGTCTTACAACTGCCTGCTCTTGCCACCCTCAGCTTGAACTGGGAAAAATGCACAAGGTTCCAGAGCTCGATCAATGAGTCGGCTTTGAGCAAGTAATACCCCCGCCGGATCTGTTATCGATTGATGCTTGGCAACACTCGCTATCTTCCAAAACGACTTAGCGTACCTCGTGGGGCTTTGGATCGGAGATGACGGCCACGGACTGGATTCAAGACTATCTAGGGAGGTATGGATTTTTTCTAAAACAGGATTTAAAGACCGGCACGCTTCCCATGCTTGCTTAGACGGATGATTTAGAACTTCCACTTGCCCCTGCCATGTGAGGCGACTGAAAGCAATAGGATGCTCGAAATCCCGCGTGCCGGGATGAAATCGCGACGCCAGCACCGATGGCAGATTTTCTTTTGCCATTAAAAGCAGTCGGGCTTGTCGTTCGAACTCCGCCGAAACGTCTAGCAATGCGGGGTCAATATAAACATCGGGATAGAGATGGGGAAAATGAAACCCCAACGCCTCCAGATCAGGCATCACGTCAGGCATAGCGCGAGCGATGAGTGGAATGCCTGCGGCGGAGGCCTCGACAAATCCCATTCCGAATCCTTCTTGTACTGAAGTCAAAAGCGCAACCTCTGCCACGCGCAAAAGCTCGTCCACCTTGGGCGCGTCAGGCTTATCAAGAAGACCGAATCTGACATTCCAATTACCCTTTTCTGCAGCCGCTTGTATCATCCGCGCATAGGGAAGCTCATCGCCCGAGGCCATTCCCGATGTGGTCACAAAGACCGCATCCGGCCTTAACCAGCGAGTTAGCAGGATAGCTTCGAGGAGATTTTTTCTTCTTAAAAACCGAGTCGGACACACCCAAATCGGCTTCGAGTCTACCAACTCTTGGTTCACCCATTTTTGAACGGAAGAGATCCTCCTTGAGGAAATCTTGCTTGGCCGCACAACAGGATTGGGCAAATGAAACACCTGCTCTCCCATCGCTTCATCCAGCGATTTAAAGTCAGCGAGATTGATTGTCACTTGAACAGAACGCGCCCCCCTTCCGAGAGCGATCCCAGCCGCTTTTTCGAGTGTCCCCCATCCGCATCGCTCCAGTTCCTGCCAACGCGCCCAGCGTCCGGAACACCAGAAATCGTGGTGATGCAGGATCAGCGAGGTTCCCGATTTCTCACAAAAATCCATCACCTCTCGATTAAGAAGCCCATTTCTCGCAAGCCCAGGATTGTGAAACCAAATCAGTGTACGATCACCCTGCTCCGATGGAATAATACTCTCCAAAGCTTTGCGAATACGGCTCGCGATGGTTTCAGCAGGGATCGACTGCTCCGAAAAATAATCACAAGCGGGTTCAGAGTGAACACCCACTTCAGTAGATAAGTTGGCGATGATCGGGTGTTCTGATGAAGGACTGCCGCTCAGGAGCGTGACTTGTAAATCTCTATGCGCGGCACGCCGGATCGCGGGCAATGTTAACTCGACGACTTTTCGCACACCACCTGGTCGCCAGTGGTAGTGAACCACCACCAGGTGTAAAAATGGAACAGGGTTTTTGCGCACCGATTGAAAATAGCGATTTCACGGACTTGCTCAATGCGAAGCAACTCGGAAGATTGGTGGTGAACATGTCGGATTTCTACCAGCACGGCGGCATAGCCACGCTCCACCACCTCGGCAACCCGGATTACAAGAAGCTCGAACAGGAACTCAATGCGCTCTCACCCGCCATTGCCCTTGTGCTGCCTTGCCATGCCCGAGATTTGGAGTCACCAGCCCTAGCCGCCATCATTGATGAGCTCAAGCTGACGGACTTCATTCGCCATGTCGTCGTGGGGTTGGACGGAGCAGATCGGGCGCAATGGCAGTTGGCGCGATCGCTTTTTAACAAACTCCCACAGAAAACGGCCATCCTGTGGAATGAGGGACCACGAATCAGCGATATCCTCCGTCAACTCGAAGCCGCTGGAATGGATCCAGGCGAAAGGGGCAAAGGCCGCAATATGAGGCTCTGCTTTGGATATGCACTGTCCGCAACGGATGCTTCGTTTGTCGCTGTCCACGACTGCGACATCGTGAATTACCGCCGCGAAATGCTAGCCCGACTTTGCTTTCCCGTAGCCCATCCTGAAATGGCATTTGAAGTCAGCAAGGGCTTCAGCGCACGATTCTCAGATCGATTGAATGGTCGAGTGATGCGTCTCTTGATCAGTCCCCTCCTCCGCGCCATGGAGGATCTGGATGGATTTCAATCGACACTCGGCTCGCTCCAAAACTTTCGTTACCCGATCAGCGGCGAGGTCTGCCTGCACCGCCGCGTTGTGCAGGAAATTCGCTTTCCTTCCGACTGGGGTGTCGAAACCGGAATGATGGCGGATGTTTTTCGCCTCTGCTCCCCCCATCGAGTCTGTCAGGTCGATATTGCAGAAACCTACGATCACAAACACCAAGACCTCTCCGAAAAAGACCCTCTGGGTGGACTCAATAAAATGGCCTGTGATGTGACCCTTTGCCTACTGCGAACGATTTCTTCCGGACTAACGACTCCCGTTTCCATTAATCCTGAAAAACTCGTCACCAACTACTTGCGGCTCGCACGTGAAATGATGAGATTTTATGCAGCGGATGCCCGAATCAATCTCCTGCAATATGATGCTGCACTCGAGGATCAAACCGCCACCATGTTTGCCAGCGCCATTGATCGGGCCATTTCGATCTTTGTGACCAGTCCATCTCAGCCACCGGGAGCACCCGCATGGAGTGAAATCAAAGCCCGACTCCCCGGAACGATCACGGCTATAGCCGAGGCTGTGAGTTTGGACGAAGCGCAAGCTGACCGCGATTGACGATCTCGTCCGCTTGGGATTCCAAAACATCCAAGCTCCCGTCATTCCAAACCACAAAGTGCGCACGGGAGATTTTTTCTAAAGTTGGAGTCTGAGCCGCTATGATCAACTCAGCAACTCGCTCATCAACTCCACGAGCGACAACACGCTGGATTTGCGTTGAGCGCGAGCACGCCACTGAAATAACCCAAAAAAAATGCCCTTCTAAATGGTTTTCAAACAACAAGGGAATATCCACTAATAGCGGACTGGCGGCATCAACACGCTCGGCAGCGAGAGTCATCCAGCGCGCACGCACCCTCGGATGAAGAATATGCTCTAACCTCGTCTTGGCGGTTGGATCCGTAAAAATCACTCGTCGGATCTCCTTCCGGTCAGGTTCGCCGTTTTTATCGAAAGCCGTTGGGGATATTTCCTGAATCACTGCCTCCCGAACATCGGGATCCCGTTCAAGAAGTGTCCTCGCCTCTGCATCTGCATCAAAAACGTCAGCAGCAATTCGACTCGCCAGCATTCGACAGAATGTGGATTTCCCTGAAGCAATACCGCCTGTGATGCCGATAACTGACATACTGATATCTTTAAGAGAATCTAAATAAAACGCACGTTTTGCTATCTTAGGTTGATCCAGCCAGTCGTCCCGTATTTCTTTTCAACAAGGTCAGCGACGTCCGCCTCCATTTTTAATGGAATTGAAAAACGAGCCCTTTCTTCAGCCCAAGCTGCACCAATGACGTCAAATGGGATATTTTTTAAATGAAGTGAACCTTGGTAGAGCACACCTGATTTGCAGCGGCGCAGGGCTCCTCCGCAGATTTTCGCGCCATCAAGAATGATGTCGAGTGGTACGGGACTTTGAAAGCAAGCCGCTCCTTCGCGACAATCTTCAGGCAAAACCAAACGGACTCCGTCGTTAACAACCGCAAGTGCCGCAGCAAGTCCTTCATGAATTTCACGATATATTCTCGAGGATGACATTCCCGCAAGCGGATCACTTGCCGGAATGGCCAGCGCCAAAGTGAGATCCTCTCCGTGCAACACCACACCTCCCCCTGTCCATCGCCGCATCAAGGCAAGCCCCGCTGCAAAATCGCGGATTTTTTCTAACCGCTGTGCATACCCGAATGTCGCTGCGGGAGAGGCCCATTTGTATAAACGGAGCACTGGACGAGCGGAATGCTGAAGCATGGCCTCATCACAAGCCATATGCCCTGCGGCGGATCGCTGTGCCGCATCCTCCCAAATATCTAAATGTGAAAAAACCATCGTTGAATTTCCGATCGAATCAGCCTCTCTTCTCCTTGTCGGCGGAACACTTCATGTTTAGGCTCCTTAATCATGGCAAAGCAAGCACTCGGCAAAGGCCTTAGCGCACTCATCAACAAAAGAGTGGCCAGTCCGGCCCCCTCGGAAGAACACGGCGAAAGAATCCAAAAAGTTCGCTTGGGTAACATCATACCAAGCCCCCTCCAGCCACGTCAGGAGTTTCCCACCGAGCATTTGCATGAGTTAGTCGAAAGCATTAGGGAGCGTGGCATCATCCAACCTCTCATCGTCCGAAAGGTCGACGGAGTCTATGAGCTCATCGCCGGTGAGCGCCGGTGGCGAGCCGCCAAGGAACTCGGTCTCGCTGAGGCCCCAGTCATCGTAAGAGAAGCCACCGACCGCGAAGTGCTTGAGTTGGCGTTGATTGAAAACCTTCAGCGCGAGGGCCTGAATCCAATCGAAGAAGCCGCCGCCTACGCTAAGCTCTACTCGGAATTCAAACTCACCCAAGAGGAAATCTCGAAGCGTGTAGGTAAAAGCCGCGCCTCAGTCGCCAACGCCATGCGCCTGCTGGATCTCGTCGACGAGGTGCAATCGCAACTCAAGCACGGCCGCCTCACCGTAGGCCACGCCAAGGTCCTACTTTCTCTCAAAAATCAGGATGAGCAAAAGTGGCTCGCGGACCAGATCCTCCGCAACAACCTCTCTGTGCGCACTGCCGAAAAAATGGCTGCCCAGCAGCATGCCAAATCTGGTCGCACGCCCGCACGTCACGGCGACAAGGGAACACCCGACATCACACCAGCTATCACCCGAATTCAAAACCTCCTCACCCACCGCCTCGCGACTCGCGTGCAGCTCCACCACGGAGAAAAAAAGGGTTCCATTCAAATCGAATATTACGGTGACGATGACCTTAATCGCATCCTTGCTGTTCTCGGAGTCGTAGAAGAGTAAAGCCAAGTGTGAATAAAATCCTAACCTCTATCGTAAACGCCATCGACTCCGACCACTTCCCGGACGGAGCCGAAAAAGTGCGGGCGCTTCCTGAGCGATTTGAGTTCAGCCGCGCAATCCCATTTATTTTTTTGCATATAGGGTGTCTCGGAGTGATCTGGACCGGTTGGAGTTGGGTGGCCGTCGGCGTAGCGATCGCATTATATTTCGTTCGGATGTTCGCCGTGACCGCATTTTACCACCGCTACTTTTGTCATCGGGCCTACCATACTTCGCGTCCGATGCAGTTTATCTTTGCCATCATCGGCCTGACCGCGATGCAACGCGGACCTCTCTGGTGGGCGTCCGTCCACCGCCACCATCACGCGCACTCAGACGAAGACGTGGATGCTCACTCCCCTGTCGCAAAAGGGTTCCTTTGGTCTCACATAGGTTGGCTCACGAGCAGCAAAAATTTCCCAACCGACTATAAACTGGTTCGTGATTTAGTGAAGTTTCCGGAATTGGTTTTTCTCAACCGCTTTGACGTGATCGGTCCGATTGCCCTGTTTGCCCTTCTTTTTGCTTCTGGAGCGATGCTCAAGATGTTCGCTCCGGGTTTGGGAACTTCAGGATGGCAGATGGTTATTTGGGGGTTTTTTATCAGCACGACCATTCTTTTTCACGCCACATGCACAGTGAATTCGCTCGCCCACACGATGGGCAGCAAGCGCTTTGACAACGATGACGATAGCCGAAACAGCTTATTCATAGCCCTCATTACCCTCGGCGAGGGGTGGCACAACAATCACCATCAATACCAAGCCTCTGCCAGACAGGGATTCTACTGGTGGGAAATCGACATCTCCTACTACATCATTCGACTGATGGGCCTGATTGGAATCGTTCACGATATCAAAGCCGTGCCCGATAAGGTTTATGAGCAAGCCGCAAGCCGCGTTGCATCGTGAGGGAACGCGTTGCTGTTATTGGTTCCGGCATCGCCGGTATGGGAACCGCGTGGCAACTTCGGCACAATGCCGACATCACACTCATCGAGCGTGAATCGCGGCCTGGTGGTCACACGAATACGGTTTTTGTAGAAGAAGACGGCGCGCAGATCCCAATCGATACGGGATTCATCGTTTTCAACCATGCCACATACCCGAACCTTGTGCGCCTTTTTGAGGAGTTGCGGGTCGAGACGAAGCCCTCCGAAATGTCCTTCAGCGTCCAGCATGAACCGAGCGGATTGGAATACAATGGCATGGGCCTGAACAAGCTCTTCGCGCAAAGAAGCAATATTTTAAACCCTCGCTTTTATTCCCTCATCGCACAGATCATGCGATTTTTCCGCATCGCGCTAAAGGCGCTGGAAAATCCGGCTTCACTCGAATGCACGGTGGAGGAATTCACTCGCCAGCACGGACTGGGGCAGGATTTTTTAGATCTCTACCTGGTTCCGATGAGTTCCGCAGTCTGGTCCACGGAACCTGGAAAAATGCGCGAATTTCCAGCGCTCAGTCTCATCCGTTTTTTTCAAAATCACGGCTTCTTGGGCGTCAGCACCCATTACCCATGGTTCACCGTGAACGGGGGATCCCAAACCTACATGAAAAAAATCCTCGCCGCACTCGATCCTGTGCGCCTTCCAGCTAAGGTCGTCGAGGTTCGCGAAAATGACACGTCTTCGAGCGTGAAACTCGAGGATGGCACTATTCTGGAATTCGACCGCGTCATCATCGCCACTCACGCTGATGAAGCTTTGGCTATGTTGCCGGAACCCGATGCGCTGCAAAGCCAGATATTGCCAGCTTTCCGATATCAAAAAAACATCGCCACACTGCATACTGACAAAACTGTCATGCCGAGGACACGCCGAGCCTGGGCATCCTGGAACTACCGCATTCAGCAAGATGCTGCGGGCCAAAGCGAGGCAACCACACACTATTGGATGAATGCGCTTCAAGGCGTATCGCAGAAACGCGATTACTTTGTCTCCGTCAATGGCTCCGAGACAATTCGACCTGAATCGATCCTCTATCAGACGACATACGAGCACCCTGTTTACACACTCGAAGCCATGAGGGCGCAGCGCGAGCTTCCCAAGCTCAACAGTCGTTCTCCAGGCCAAAGGGTTTTCTTTTGCGGCAGCTATTTCCGCCATGGATTCCACGAGGATGCCTATAGCTCCGCCGTCGATCTGGCATCCATCCTGCGACCAAATCTCCGACCATGACGGCGCAGGCGTCCTGCCTTTACGAATGCGCGGTCATGCACCGCCGCCTTTCACCCAAGCGGCACGAATTTGCCTATCGGATTTTCCTCTTTTACCTCGACCTTGATGAACTTCCGGAGATCGCTAACCGTATACCGTTTTTCTCGCTGAATGAACCCAACATCTATGCACTTCGAAATGAGGATTACTTCCAATTTCACAGCGGCGGAATGAGGGCCAATCTTGATAGCTTCCTCGAGACTCAGGGCCTCACTCAAAAGCCCTCACGCATCCGCCTTCTGACTCTCCCCCGCTTTCTCGGCTACACATTTAACCCAATATCGATTTTCTTTTGCTTTGATGAAAACGAACGCCCACTCACATCCGTTGTTCAAGTCGGGAATACCTTCGGCGAGCTGAAGCCCTACTTGGTCCCATTAGATCCTGCCACAAAGGGATTCCACATTCGTGTCGCAAAAAACTACTACGTTTCGCCGTTCTCGCCTCCAGATTTGGCCTTTGATTTTCGTTTTGATCATCCTGGCAACAGGCTCCGAATCGCCATCGACGATTTTCAAGGAGAAGAAAAAGTGTTGCTCAGCACCCTCGCTGGCCCCCGAGTAGAACTCACAGCAGGAAACCTAGCCCTCCTCACATTCAAATACCCACTCATTACCCTGAAGGTGATTTTCCTCATCCACTGGGAGGCCCTTCGGCTCTGGTGGAAACGCATACCGCATCGAAGAAAGGAAGCGGACCCCGATCTTCAGCAGGGTGCTTTCCGAGGCCACTAGAAATAGAACGCAATCCCTTGAGACTGGAATGCCGCCTTTTGGTCTGGAAGGTATTTATCCCCGAGCTTTTCAAAGCCGCCAGAGGCGCGGAACGTCTCCAAAAAACCGTTGATTTTTTGCCGAAGATCCTGCGAATCGAGTCGAAGCCCGATCGCCCAGTTTTCTTTCTGGATCGGTGCCAAAAGCGCGCGAGTCGAGGAAGGTTGTTCCTGGGCGTTTTTCCAAACGCTCATCTGATCGTAAAGAAAACCATCCGCATTTCCCTGCGTGACCTCCATCACGGCTGCGGATTCTTTTTCGAGGGCAAGAATGCGGGCTTGGCGGATATGTCCCCTCGCCCAAACTTCACCGGTGGTTCCCTGGCGGACAGCAAGTGTTTTTCCGGGTTGATCCAGATCGGCGATCGACTGAATCGAGGAGTTTTTCGCCACCAGTAAGGCCAAACCAATTGTCAGATAGGGATCAGAGAAGGCTATCGAGGTCCGACGCTCGGGCGTATCCGTCATTGAGGAAATGATGCAATCGATCTTCCCTGTCTTTAACGAGGGAATCAGGCCGGTGAAGGGAATATTCTCGATGTGCACCGAGCGACCGAGCGATTTGCCAAGGGCCTCGGCGAGATCCACGCTCACCCCAGTCGGTTTTCCTGTTGTATCGATCGTCTCAAAAGGAGGGTAGGAAAGATCCATGCCCACCACCAACTCGTTGCCTGCACGCTTCGACGAACAGGCCGCTAAAAAGAGCACTAGAGCAACAATCAGAATTGTCCGGATGGCCCCGGTGCGTATCACGGATTGGCGCTCGCCTCCATTTTTTTGCCGACGGTGGAGATACCTTCACCGACTTTATAGACAGCATGATCGACCGCAGCGCCCGCCCTCTGACCAGGGCCGCCCGGACCGGAGCATCCGACAAAAACAAGAGGAACGATTAAAATAAGAACGTATTTCATAGTTGCTATTTATTCACCGCGGATCAACGGGGTTCAAGTTTTTATCGCTTCAACAGATCCCGATTGAATCGCAGTCAAATCCTTGCAGAATACCCGACGTCATGTCCGAACTTTCAAAAGCCTACGAACCTCAATTGGTCGAAGATAAATGGTATGCCTGGTGGATCGACCAAGGTCTCTTTCAAGCCGATCCCGCGTCCTCAAAACCTGCTTTCTCCATCGTCATTCCTCCACCCAATGTCACTGGCGTTCTCACGCTCGGGCATGTTCTCAACAACACACTGCAAGACATTCTGGCCCGCCGCGCTCGCCAGACCGGACACGAGGTCCTCTGGCTTCCTGGTACGGATCATGCCGGTATCGCCACGCAGACCGTCGTTGAACGCCGCCTTCGCAAGGAAGAAAAGAAGACCCGCCACGACCTTGGACGCGATGAGTTCCTGAAGCGCGTCTGGGAGTGGAAGGAGAAACATGGCGGCATCATTATCAACCAACTCAAAAAGCTCGGTTGTTCCTGCGATTGGGGACGTGAGAGATTCACCATGGATGAAGCCTATGCACGGCGTGTGCAGGAGGTTTTTGTCGATCTCCATCAGAAAGGTCTTATCTACCGCGGCAAGCGCATGGTGAACTGGTGCCCAGTGTCCCTCACGGCACTCAGCGACGAGGAAGTGATTCCAAAAACTCAGAAGAGCTTTTTTTACCACTACAAAGTCGAAGTTGTGGAAAAGCCGGGCACCTTTCTCGAAATCGCCACCACCCGCCCTGAAACGATCATGGCCGATGCCGCTGTCGCAGTGAATCCCGCCGACCCCCGCTACGCCGCACTCATCGGGCTTCATGTTCGTCGCCCCCTCCCCACTGGCGTGGAAGCCCAGCTCCCAATCATAGGCGACGATGCCGTTGATTTTGAATTCGGCACGGGCGTGCTTAAAGTCACCCCCGCTCACGATAAAACCGACTACGAGATTGGACTCCGCCACAATCTGCCCGTCGTCGACATCATGAATCCGGACGGGACTCTCAACGATCTCGCCGGCGAAGGATTTGCAGGTCTCGATCGTTTTGAAGCCCGCGCAAAGGCCGTGGACAAACTCCGCGAACTCGACCTTCTCGTCAAAGAAGAACCCCATGAGAACAATGTGGGATTCAGCGAGCGCGCCGATGTACCGATCGAACCACGCCTCTCGGAACAATGGTTTCTCAAATACCCCAAGACGCTCGAAGCCCGCGATGCTGTTCGCAATCATCTCATTCGCTTCTTTCCTGATCGTTGGGAGAAAGTCTACGATCATTGGCTCGAAAACATTCAGGACTGGTGCATCTCGCGTCAGCTCTGGTGGGGCCACCGAATCCCCGTCTGGTATCCAGCCGAAAACGCGATAGGCGACGCCACGAATGCCAAGTGCCAAGTCGAATCCCCCGGCGAAGGCTGGGTGCAGGATTCTGACGTGCTCGACACTTGGTTCTCTTCTTGGCTGTGGGCCCATGAAACGATGGATGCTCCCACGTTGGCCAAGTTTTATCCCACCAGCGTGCTCGTCACCGGCCCAGATATCATTTTCTTCTGGGTCGCCCGCATGATCATGGCCGGCCTCGAATACACCGGCGAGGTGCCATTCAAAACCGTTTATTTCACCGGCATCATTCGCGACAAGCAGGGTCGCAAAATGTCGAAGAGCCTCGGCAATTCGCCGGACCCCCTCGACTTGATTGCCAAATTCGGTGCGGATGGAATTCGTTTCGGCCTTCTCCGCATCGCCCCCCAAGGGCAGGATATCAAGTTCGACGAACAGCAAATCGTGGAAGGTCGAAATTTCTGCAATAAACTTTGGAACGCCTGCCGCTTCCGTCAGATCCAAGGTCCAATCGATCCGAACGCCGATCCATCGAAGCACGAGCTATCTCTCTTCGCCCGCGACCTCCTCGCCCGCCTCGACGCGACCATTCAACGCGTCAACGAAGGTTATGAGGCCTACCGATTCAGCGATATTGCTCAGGCCCTTTATGATTTTGTCTGGGGAGATTTCTGCGACCGCTTTATCGAGGTCGCGAAGGCGGACTTCGCCACGGATACCCCTCGCCGCGCCGGAACGCTCGCCACGCTCGATTTCACCATCAAGCAAATCCTTCGCCTGCTCCATCCTTACGCTCCCTTCATCACAGAGGAACTCTGGAGCGGTCTAGGGTTGGGAACCGAAAGCCTCATGCAAAGCGGATGGCCAACGGCAGGTGGGTTCGCTTCGGATCCCCGCACTGCCCTCATCTACGAGGCCGTTTCAAAAACACGCAACCTTCGTGCCACTTACGGCATTCCGGGAAACAAACGTCTTCCATGGCAGATCAACCCTTCGGCTGATTGGCTCGCAGGCGAGCATGCCGTCCTGTCGATTCTCCTCCATGCGGAATCCATTACCTTCTGTGAATCCGCTCCCCAAGGTCACGCCGCCTGCCCGACCGACATCGGCATCATTTACCTGCCGCTCGAAGGCATCATTGACGCCGCGACGGAGAAAAAACGGCTGCATGGCGAAATCTTGAAGGTAGAAGCCGAAATCGAAAAAGTTGCCCGTAAGCTCTCGAGTGAATCCTTCGTTCAAAACGCCCCTGCCGACGTGGTCGCGGACCACAGGCAACGCCAGCAGGACTGGATCAACCGACTTGGTGAATTGCAACAAGCCCACGATAGCCTTGAAGCTTAGACAACCTGCCCGGAACAGGGTCTCAGATTTTCTTACCCCATCTTCACTTCCACTCCATACCTGCCTGTCTCGCAGCATTTTTGAAGGCCTCGTCTTGCCTGAGCCCGAATAAATCATCGAAAGACATTTGACAGGAGAAATGAGTTCTATGTAATTATTTTGTGTTCAATGTAATAATCGCACTTTTCTCTTCCTGTCAAACACACGGTTGCTCCGACCCTTTGCTTTTTCAAGACTTTGGTTCTCGAAAAATCGCCGACGATTTCTCACTCGGCAATCTGAGTTCCGAAGGTGGGCTCGTTTTTTTGCGTCAATTTGACTCGGGCTTGGCTATCAGCGGCCTGATTGCAACACCAACCAGTTCCTCCTTCACGGAGCTGCCTTGCGAAAGTCAATGACTTGCATCGCCCCCGTGCTGCTTCGGACTGCCTTCGGCAGGCGACCCAGCCAGCGCCCGCTGGCATGTGTTCAGGTTCTGCTTGTGGACGGAGGGAACCGGCTCTTTCGGTCCGTGACTTCCTGCGGAAGCAGATATCGGCGTAGTGGTTCGGGCGCGCGCCGTGGAGGATGTTTGGGACGGACGGAGCCCATCCCTCCGAGGAAGATCGAGGTCGCGTTTCGCGACGGAAGGAGCTGATTTGTAGGTGCGTGACTTTTTTCTGGTCTCTCAGCTTAAATCTGGAAATCCGAACGAAGCATGTTGCGGAACTTCAGATAGAGCACGGCTCCAAGTGGCTTATGTCCACACTGGATCTTCACAAGGCCGCTCATACCGGGACGCAAAATGCCATTAGGATCGTCGAGCGCGATGATGGCTTTGTACACTAGCCCAGTAGGAAGAGCAATGGGCGTGGGGTCGCCGCCTTTGGCGGTAAGCACGCTGGGAACCGTACCGCCAGCATATTCGCTGAGAGATTGGTGAGGCAATTCAGGTGAGGGGCTTGATGCAACAGAAAGAACTTGTCCCGAGGAAGCCTTGCCGGGAGAAGAAAGTAGCCGGAATGTCACGCTCTGCCCGACCTCCACAAGACTGGTCTCGTCTTCCTTCAAAACAGCCACCGCTTGGAGACGGCCCTCTGGAAGGATCTCGCATAAAAGCTCGCCCTGCCGAAGAAGTGATCCGACTTTTTCGCGTAACTTTTGTCCGATCACAATGCCAGGTTGAGGTGCCGTCATTTGCAATGCGGCGACATCTTGGGCTTGTTTGGCAATGGCCGTATCGACTTGGGAAACTTGAGCACGGAGCGATGGAATTTCCTTATCCATCTGCCTAGAGAGCGCGAATGACTGCTGGACATTGAGAGTTTCTTTTTGAAGTCTCAACTTGGCTAGATAGGCCTCCAGCTCGGGGTTCTCTAAGACGGCCAATTCTTCTCCTGCCTTGACGCTTTGCCCATCGTCTGCGGAAACCTTTTTGATAAAACCAGAGGTCGCTGCGGTGACGCGAATACGGTTCCCCCCCTCCAAGGCGCAGGCGGTCTTGACAGTAACGGGTGCTGGCAAGAACAGCAGGGCCGCCACGACCAGCAGAACACAACCAAGGGCGATCACTACCCTGTTTCGGACTCGGTGGTCATCTTCGGATTTAAGGACTTTCATAATCTGACTTCCCACCAACCAAGGCGGGGCAACGATACCCATTAAGAGCACGATCGCCGCACCGGACTGGGCGATACGATCCAACCCGATTGGCTCAAGCATGATTCCGATGGAATGCAGCATCCTGCTGGCAACTAAAAATGTCCATACATAGCTGCCGACTCCATAAATCAAAATCGGCCACTTGAACCCCTCTACGATGGGGTCGTGCAAAACGCCTTCGCCACCTGTAAAAAAACCCGCTGTTCGTGTGACCAAGGCCCGGTCCGCACGTTCCTTGAGGTTCGGAACCTCCAAAAAATCAGACAGGGCATAATAACCGTCGAATTTCATGAGGGGGTTCACATTGAAGAAAACCGTCATCACACTACAAACGAGGGCCACATTGAAACACACTTGGTTGAACAACCCCGGAGGCGTAAGGACCCACAGGGCGGCGGCCACCGAGGCTAAAAATAGCTCGAGGTAAATGCCACCGAAGTTGACGACAATGCGTTTCCATTTTTCCGTAAATACCCAGCTATCGGTGGCATTGCAGAAGAGAAAGGGAGAAAAAAGAATGAACATGGCTCCCATTTCGTGAACCTCACCCCCAAAATGCTTGCAGGCGAGGCCGTGCCCGAACTCATGGACGATCTTCACTAAAATCATCACGATCCAAATGATGAATAGGTTCTCCCATCCGAAAATATTCGGCATGCGACTGGTGAAGCTGCCGGTATCGCGGGTAAGAAGCCAACCGCTTGAGGCCATCATGACCAAAAGAACCGCTACGGCCTTCCACGTCCAAAGGAATCCCAACCGCTTGCTCATACGAAGCAAGAGAAGGTCAGGATCAAAGAGCGTGATCTTAAAAGAAATAAATTTAGAAAGAATGGTCAGCCAGAGTTTGCCTTTCTTGGCTTTTTTAATGGCGAGCTGGCGCTGATGGTAAATGCTCTGAGCAACCGTGCCGTCGGTGAGCAATAAACCGGCATTCATAAAATGCATGAGAGCGATCTGAAGATCGCGCTCGTCGTAATCCGCCTCAGGAAAAGCCCGCTGCATCATCTGCAAAATCAGAAGGCCTGTTTTCTTTCCGTCCAAGAGTGTCGAAAGGTAATATTCTTTCTGCCCCCAGCGAAAATATTGGAGTGAGAGAGGGTCTTTGACAACATAGGCGTCCCTCCCGCG
>Ga0114967_10002235_pt1 | contig 16254 bp, 13 predicted proteins | sample M_130628_MF_Meta_FD_92639 | JGI IMG/M metagenome (GOLD analysis project Ga0114967, IMG submission 92639) | Freshwater microbial communities from Lake Montjoie, Canada to study carbon cycling - M_130628_MF_MetaG | ecosystem: Environmental > Aquatic > Freshwater > Lake | place: Lake Montjoie... | reverse complement strand
GGCAGGGGTACTGGACGCGGATGGTCTCCGCGGCCGGCTTCGGCCTCCTGCTGGCGCAGGGGACCTTCTGGATCTGGACCAAGTTCGGCGCCGGCACCGTGGGCACCGCGCGCTACGTCGCCGGCGCCTTGGCGCTGGTCTTCCTGGCGGGCGTGGGCTCCACGATCTTCTGGGTGCTCGGCCGCAACTCCCGCACCGTCGACTTCCTGATCGCCACCGAAGGCGAGATGAAGAAGGTCAACTGGTCGAGCCGCCGCGAGGTGATGAGCTCGACCGGCGTCGTGATCTTCACGATGCTGACCATCGCGATCTTCTGCTTTGTCTGTGACCGCGCTTTCGCCTGGAGCTTCCTCCAGATCGGCGTGCTCGACAACAGCGTCCTTGAATCCGAATGAGCGCGCCCCACGCGGCGCGCAGAGGCAACGAACGATGGACCTGACCAACGAAACCCATGACCACGCGGACACCGGCGCAGATGCCGGCAGCACGCGCTCCGACGGCGGCAAGACCCTGTCGCGCGGCCGCGAGGCGATGTCCAAGATCTCCGGCCCGCGCCTCGCCGACTTCGGCGTCGAGACGGGCAAGGCCCTCGAGCCCACCCGCCGCGGCAAGAAGGCTGCCGAAGTGGTCTCCGCGCCGCCGCAGGACGAGTCCGAGATGCCGATGTTCCGGCCGGGCTTCAACTGGTTCGTGCTGCGCGTCGCCTCCAACAAGGAGGATTCGGTCCGCAGCACGCTGCTGCGCAAGGTGCAGATCGAGGGCCTCGAGCAGGCCGTCGGCCGCATCATGGTGCCGACCGAGAAGACCAAGACCCTCAAGGCCGGCAAGCAGAAGATCACCGAGACCAAGCTCTACCCGGGCTACGTCTTCGTCGAGATGCGCCTCGAGGCCGATGGCCGCATCCCGCAGGACGTGTTCTTCCTGATCAAGGAAACCACGGGCGTCGGCGACTTCGTCGGCACCGCCGGCCGTCCCACCCCGATGGGTCCCGCCGAGGTCGAGAAGATGCTGTTCGACAGCCGCCCCGCGGAGCAGATGCCCCAGGTCAAGATGGACTTCGCCGCAGGCGACGCCGTCACGATCAAGGAAGGCCCGTTCCAGAACTACGAGGGCACCGTCGAGAGCACGATCCCGGACAAGGGAATCGTCCGCGTGCTGGTCACGATCTTCGGTCGGCAGGTGCCGGTCGACGTCGAGTACTGGCAGGTGGCCAAGGCCGGGACCTGATCCCGCGCGCGGCACGCAACCATGCAACCTTCCCGACCCCGCCGTTCCGGCGGGGTCGGTCGCTTCCGGGGATTTGTGGGGCGACGGAACGGGGAGTTTGGGGCAGCTTTCGGGGTCGGTGTCCTGCTGCGCCGCGCGCCCTGCAACCGCTAGACTTCGGAGCATGTCGACGATTTCCATGGACCGGAACTCGGTTGCGCGCACCGGAACCCGCGCGTTCTCCCGCATCCTTGCTGCCGCGCTGCTCTGCACCGCCGGGCTGGCCGTCACCGGCTGCTCCGCGCCGCGCACGTGGCCCTCGGTGAGCGGTTCGCCCGACATCTCCGTCGACACCCCGCCGCTGCCCGACGTGGTGGTCTCCGCGCTGAACTACGCGCACGACGAGATCGCCAAGGGCACGCCCATGACCTTCAACCTGCCCTCCGAGATGAACGTGGCGGCATGGAACACCTTCGAGCGCCGGCTTGCCCCCGCGAAGCCCATGTGCCCCGGCGACAGCGGCGTGTGGACCGTGCGCCAGGTGCGCATCGACGGCGGCAAGGCGCAGGTGGACATCGAGTATCCGTCGCGCGACGGCTTCTACCAGACCGTCACCGTCCACATGAGCGGCGCAACGGGCGGCTTCGGCTACAAGCCCAACTTCCTGCAGTACTGGAAGGTGCCCGTCAAGGATCCGGTGTGCCAGCAGCCGCTGGGCGTGGTGGAGAAGCAGTGCGGCGCCGCCGTTGCCGAGAAGCTCCGCAAGGAGCGCGAGGCTTCCAATCCGTCCGGCGCAACGCCGCCGAAGGGCGCTGCTTCCGCTCCGGGCGAGGAGCCCTCGAAGTGACGGCTGCGGGTCTCGCCGCCGCGCGCGAGATCGCCAAGGACATCAAGCTTTCGCACTCGGTCTTCGCCCTGCCGTTCGCGCTCCTGGGCGCGTTCGTGGCGTTGCCGCCGGGGCCGATCGACTGGCCGCGCTTCGCGCTGACCGCCGCGCTGGTGGTGGGCTGCATGGTCACCGCGCGCACCGCGGCGATGGTCTCGAACCGGCTGCTTGACCGGCGGATCGATGCGGGAAACCCACGCACCGCCGGCCGTGCGCTTCCCGCCGGACGCGTGGCGCCTGCGCAGGCGAAGGCCGCGCTGGCGGCGTCCGGTGCGCTCTTCGTGGCCTGCTGCGCGCTCTTTGCGCTGCTCCAGGGGAACCCGTGGCCGGTGGCGCTCTCGCTGCCGGTGCTGGCGTGGATCTGCGCGTACGGGCTCTTCAAGCGCTTCACCATGCTCTGCCATGTGTGGCTTGGCGCGAGCCTCGCGATCAGCCCGGTGGCTGCGGCCCTTGCCGTGCGGCCCGAGGCAGTGGCGGGCTCGGCGCCGTGGCTACTGGCGGGCGCGGTGCTGCTCTGGGTGGCCGGCTTCGACGTGCTGTACGCCATGCAGGACGTGGCGGTGGACGTGCGTGACGGCCTGCATAGCATCCCGGCGCGGCTCGGCATGGCGCGCGCCGCGTGGGTCTCGCGGGCGATGCATCTGGGATCCGTGCTGATGCTGGTGGCGTTCTGGCGCGCGGACGCGGCGCTCGGTACCGGCTTCGGCGTGGCGGTCGGCGTGGGGGCGGCGGTGATCGCCATGGAGCACGTGCTCCTTGCCACCGGCGGCGCGGCGGGATTCGCCAAGCACTTCACCACGCTCAACGGCGTGGTCTCGCTGGTGCTCGGCGGCGCGGGAATCGCGTCCATCGTGGCATCGCACGGGTGAACCGATGGAGAAGGCGGAACAGGCCAACACCGATGGAACGCCCGATGACGCGCTTGCGGAGGCGCCGAAGAAGGCGCACCGCAAGCCGGCGCGCATCGCGCCCGCGGCGGAGCTGGGCGAGTCGCTGCGCGAGGCGCTCCTCGCGGAGATCGACGTTGCGCTGCTGGAATGCGACGGCCTGGCAAGCTGGGAACAGCCGCGCCGCCGGCGCGCCGTGCACGAGATGCGCCGCGCGCTGAAGCGCTTCCGCGCGGGGGCAAGCCTCTGCAAGGGCGCGGTGGATGCGGTGGAGGTGCGCGCGGTGCAGGAAGAGGTGCGCGCCACGGCCGAGCGCCTCTCCGCCACACGCGACCGCGACGTCCTCATCGAGACCATCGCAAGCGTCTGCGAGATCTTCCCGGGGCAGTCGCGGCGCAGCATCCAGGCGATCACCGTGGCGGTGCTGGCGCCGGAGAAGGCCACCACCGCGGCGGCGGACTGGCAGCAGGCCGCGGCGATCCTGCGCGGGCAGCTGGAAGCCATGCGCACGCGCATGCACGCCGTGGACCTGCGCGCGGTGGGTCCGGACGGCATTGCCGAGACCATCTCGCGCCGGTGGCGGCGCGCGCGGCGCGAGGCGGCCGTGCCATGGGATGCCGGGCACCTGGACGGACTCCACGAAGTGCGCAAGGAGTGCCAGCGCATTGCGCTGCAGCTGGTGCTGGTTTCCCGCCTTGGCCCGCGCCGCAAGCTGGAGAAGCTGGCGAGCGACCTGGGCCAGGTGGTCTCGCGCATCGGCGAGGACCGCGACCTTGGATTGCTCGAGGCGCTCCTCAAGGAGCGGCGGGCCGAGTTCCCCGATCCGCGCCAGGTGGACGAGATGCTGCGCCAGGTGGCCGAGCGTCGCGAGCAATTGCTGCGTTCCGCGCGCAAGCGTGCGTCGAAGGTGCTGCGGGCGAAGGCGGCCGAGATCCGCAAGCTGGTTTCCACCGGTCGCGGGCGGGCAGCAAGGGGCTGAGCCGCGGCCACCGTGAGTGCGTGAGCCGCGCATCGCCCGTGTACCCTGTGACCCCCATGAGCGGCAACGAACAACAGCAGAAGAAGGGCGGCGGCAATGCCCCCGCGGCAAAGACGGCCATCACCCCCACCCGCGAGGAGAACTACGCCGAGTGGTACCAGCAGGTGGTGCGCTCCGCCGACCTGGCGGAGAACAGCCCCGTGCGCGGCTGCATGGTGATCAAGCCCTGGGGCTACGCGCTCTGGGAGAACGTGCAGCGCGTGCTGGACGGCATGTTCAAGGCCACCGGGCACAAGAACGCCTACTTCCCGCTCTTCATCCCGCTCAGCTTCCTGGAGAAGGAGGCCGCGCACGTGGACGGCTTCGCCAAGGAGTGCGCGGTGGTCACGCACCACCGCCTGAAGGCCGGGCCCGACGGCAAGCTCATCCCGGACGGCGAGCTGGACGAGCCGCTCATCGTGCGGCCCACCAGCGAGACCATCATCGGCGCCACGTTCGCCAAGTGGGTGCAGAGCTACCGCGACCTCCCGCTCCTCATCAACCAGTGGGCCAACGTGGTGCGCTGGGAGATGCGCACGCGCCTCTTCCTGCGCACCGCCGAGTTCCTCTGGCAGGAGGGCCACACCGCCCACGCCACCGAGGCCGAGGCCGTGGAGGAGACCATGAAGATGCTGAAGGTCTACGCCGACTTCGCGGAGAACTGGATGGCGATGCCCGTCTTCCAGGGCCGCAAGACCGACAGCGAGCGCTTCCCCGGCGCGGTGGACACCTTCTGCATCGAGGCGATGATGCAGGACCGCAAGGCGCTGCAGGCCGGCACCAGCCACTTCCTGGGCCAGAACTTCGCGAAGGCCAGCGAGATCCAGTTCCTGGACGCCGACGGCCAGCAGAAGTTCGCCTGGACCACCAGCTGGGGCGTGAGCACGCGCCTGATCGGCGCGATGGTGATGACGCATTCCGACGACGACGGCCTGATGGTGCCCCCGCGCCTGGCGCCGACGCACGTGGTGATCCTGCCCGTGACGCACAAGCCGGAGACCGCGCAGCAGGTGCTCGATTACTGCCAGAAGCTGGCCGCGGACCTGCGTGCGCAGCACTTCGCCGGCCGTGCCATCGAGGTGGAGGTCGACGCGCGCGACATGCGTGGCGGCGACAAGATGTGGCAGTGGGTGAAGAAGGGCGTGCCCGTGCGCATCGAGGTCGGCCCGCGCGACATCGAGCAGGGCGCCGTCTTCATGGCGCGCCGCGACCGCAGCGCCAAGGACAAGGTGGCCGTGCCGCGCGACGAGTTCGTGCAGGGCGCTGCGGCGCTCCTCCAGGAGATCCAGGACGGCATGTTCGCGCGCGCCAAGGCGTTCCGCGAGGAGCACACCAAGCGCATCGACAGCCGCGCGGAGTTCGAGGCGTTCTTCACGCCCAAGCGTGCGGGCGACGAGAACCAGCCGTCGGAGATCCACGGCGGCTTCGCGCTCAGCCACTTCTGCGGCGACGCGGTGGTGGAGGCGGACGTGAAGAACCGCCTGGGCGTGACCGTGCGCTGCATTCCGCTCGATGGGGCGGATGAGCCGGGGACGTGCGTGATCACGGGGCGGCCGAGCGCGCGGCGCGTGGTGTGGGGCAAGTCGTACTGACGCGGGCGTGACGCGGAGCGACGTTCCTGCGACGCGCGTCGACTGGCCCCGTCGCCTTGCGGGCGGCTTCGAGTCACGCCGGCGTACTGGCCCCCGTCGCCTTGCGGGGCGGGCGGCTGGGCGCCGCCACTGCCCCTGCGGCGAGGGGAGCCAGGCACCGTGTGCTCCAGTGGCGTCGGTTCGGCGATGGCCTCACCGCCGCGGGTGAAGGTCACGCGGTGCGTTTGAGCGCATAAGTAGGGGGCTTCGGTGGATTGCTGAAGGTCGTGGCGCGGTGTTGCGCCGGGTTTCTCCGATAATTCGGCAAACACTTGCAAACAAACAGGTTCTGCGGAGAAATTCCGTGCCAATTGGGTGCGGACGGCCGAATCCGGGGCATGATTCCTGTGGGTCGGGACCGTTGTCCGTCCGGCCCACATTCGGTTCTTGGTTTCGAGAGAGGAAAAGGAACATGCGATCTATTTACGCATCCATGCTGGCTGTTGCCGCGGTCTCTGCATCGGCGCACGCCGGTCTCGTCAATCCTCTGATCCCGGTCTGGTCCGGCGGTGCGAACACGCAGCGCGCGCAGTGGGATTCGTTCACGCAGCCCTCGGGCGGCGCGAACGTGCCTGACCTCGCCGGCTCCTCGCCGTTCTCGCTGATGAACTTCGGCCCCGGTGCCTTCATCACGGGTAGCGGCAACATCTACAGCCAGACCGGCGCGCTCTACATCATGATCATGGGCGGCACGCTCAACAACGCCGCCACGCCGACGCAGGTGGTGATGAACGTGGCCACCGCCGGTTCCACGCTGAACCTGGCGAGCGTCCGCCTCTCGCTCTTCGACAACTCCGGCAGCAGCATGTCGATCGCGCCCGCGCTCAGCGAGCTGCGCGCCGATTCGCCGACGCCGCCGCAGGGCTCCGCGCAGACCTGGGCCTTCACCTGGAACACTGCCGGCGTGCCGCTGACGGCCACCGGTTTCCGCGTGGAGTTCTCCGCGGGTGCGCCGAGCATGTCGCTCGATGCGGTGCGGCTGGACATGCAGTACGCGCCGACGCCCGGAGCGTTTGCGCTCCTGGCCATCTCCGGCCTGACCGCGTTCCGCCGCCGCCGCTGAGCGCACAACCAAGAACACGCCTCCGCCCGTCCGCGTTTGCGCGGCGGGCGGTGATCTTTTTCGGGCAAATGTGCGGTGGTTTCCCCCGGTGCCTGCGCGCGACCGGGATCCATGGGAACCTGCTGTCTGACAGGCGGCTCTCATCCGCCACCAGGAGGCACCCATGCTCTTTCGCCAGATCGACGACCCGAAGCTTGCCCAGTACGCCTACCTGATCGGCTGCCAGCGCACCGGCGAGGCCATCGTGTTCGACCCGGAGCGCGACGTGGACCGGTACGTGGACGCCGCGACCCGCGAGGGCCTGCGGATCGTGGCGGTGGCCGAGACGCACATCCACGCGGACTTCCTGAGCGGCGCGCGCGAGCTCGCCGAGCGCGTCGGCGCGCACGTCTACGTGGGTGGCGAAGGCGGCCCCGAGTGGCAGTCGAAGTGGGTCACCGGATACGGCCACACGCTGCTGCGCCACGGCGACGAATTCATGGTAGGGAACATCCGCTTCCGCGCGCTGCACACGCCGGGCCACACGCCGGAGCACGTGAGCTACCTCGTCACCGACGTGGGCGGCGGAGCCACCGAGCCGATGGGGATCATCACCGGCGACTTCGTCTTCGTGGGTGACCTTGGGCGCCCGGACCTCCTGGAGAGTGCCGCGGGTCAGCAGGGCATCGCCGAACCGAGCGCGCATGCGCTGTGGCGGAGCGCGACGGAGTTCGTGAAGTTGCCCGGCTATCTCCAGGTCTGGCCGGCCCACGGCGCGGGCAGCGCGTGCGGCAAGGCGCTTGGCGCGATCCCGCAGTCCACCGTGGGTTACGAGGTTGCCAACAGCCCGGCACTGCGGCTGGTGGGAAACGAGGCCGGTTTCGTGAAGGACATCCTGAGCGGCCAGCCCGAGCCGCCGCTCTATTTCGCGCGGATGAAGGCGCTGAACCGCGACGGCGTGCCGCTCCTGGGCGCGCTGCCGGCTCCGCCGTCCGTGACGGACGTGCGTGCGCATGTGGCCGAGTGGGAGCGGCCGGGAACGGTGGTGGTCGATACCCGTCCCTGGGCGGCGTTCCGCGCCGGGCACCTGCCGGGGGCCATCCAGGCGCCGCTCGGCAAGATGCTGCCGATGGTGGTGGGCTCGTACGTGAAGCCGGAGGAGCGCATCGTGCTGGTCTGCGAACCGGCGCGTGCGCAGGAGATCATCCGCGACCTGGTGCGGATCGGCTACGACCATTTCGTGGCGGTGGTGCCGCCGGACGTGCTGATGGCGGCGGCCAACCTGGTCACGTCGCCCGAGGTCACCGTGCAGGAAGCGAACGAACAGCGCGGCAAGGCGTTCGTGCTTGATGTGCGCGGGGCGTCCGAGCACGCGATCGGCCACCTGGCCGATGCGCGCAACATTGCCTACACGCGCCTGATGCCGCATACCGGCGAGCTGCCGCGTGATCGCCGCATCCTCGTGCACTGCGCGCTGGGCGGGCGTTCGGCTGCAGCGACCAGCATGCTGCGGCGGCTGGGCTTCGATGCGGTGAACGTGGCCGGCGGCTTCGAGGCCTGGAAGAAGGCCGGGCTGCCAACAGCGGCGCCCGCAGCCACGGCCGCGGGCAGCTGCGGCAGCGGCGGATGCGGGAAGTGCCGCGGTGGATGACCTCTCGATCGAGATCCTGGCGGGACTGGGAGTTGGCACGGGCATGGGGCTCGTCGGTGCCGGCGGTGCCATCTTCACCGTGCCGGTCTTCGGCGTGGTGCTCGGTCATCCGTCGAAATCGGCGTTCCTGGAGGCGCTGGCGGTGACCGGCACGGTGGCTGCCTCCTCCGGCGCGTGGTCGGCGCTGCGCGGGCGCGTGGACTGGCAGCGCGTGGTCGTCTTCGGCGGCGCGGGGATCATGGGTTCGCAACTGGCGGCGCCGGTGGCGGTGCGCATGGATCCGCGGCTCCAGGTGCTGCTGTTCACGCTGGTGGCGTTCGTGGCGGCGTACCGGATGTGGGGATCGTCCGCGGGAGCCACGGCACCGGCGCGGAAGGACGTGCGTACGAACGGCATCCCGTGGAAGTCGTTGGCGTGGGGAACCGCGATCGGTGCACTCACCAGCCTGATCGGCGTCGGCGGCGGGTTCATCCTGATCCCGACGCTGGTACTGCTGGAGGGTCTCCCGATGGCAACCGCCATCGGCACCAGCCTGGTGGTGATCTGCATCAATGCAGTTGCCGGGATCTTCGGTCAGTGGCTCAACGGTGCCGCGGAAGGTGTTCCGTTCGACATGCGTTCGACGGCCATCGTGGCCGCGTGCGGCGTGGCGGGCAGCTTCGCGGGCGGTGCGCTGCAGCACCGGATTCCGCAGGTTGCGCTCCGGCGCGCGTTCGCCGTGCTCCTGGCAGCCGCCGGCGCATGGCTGGCGGTGCGCGCGCTGGCATGAAATGAAGCGGCGCCACGCGTCTTTCGACGGGGCGCCGCTTCTCGTGGGGGCAATGTGCTGTGCGAGCGGCTGAGCTGCTGCGCCAGAGTGTTCGTGGACGCGCCCGGCATGGTTTCCGCACGGTGGCGCAAATCGGCGGATTTCCATGGTGAGCGCGCGACGTGGCGCGGCCACACCGCCCTGCATTGGCCGATAGCCTCCGCCCAATGGCTCTCCTCGGCAAGCGCAACCTCCTTCCTGTCAGCCGCGAGGCCGACGTGGGCATCTACCTGGACGCGGGGCCGCTTGGCGAGATTCTCCTCCCCCGGCGGTACGTGACGCCGGCCATGGTGCATGGGCAGCAGGTGGACGTATTCCTCTACCGCGATTCCGAGGACCGCCTGGTGGCCACCACCGACCGGCCGCGCGCCATGCTGGGCGAGTTTGCGTGCATGGAGGTGAAGGACGTGAGCGACCGTGCCGGCGCGTTCCTCGACTGGGGGCTGCCGAAGGACCTGCTGCTGCCGTTCCGCGAGCAGGGCAAGCCGGTGCGCATCGGGCAGAAGGTGGTGGTGGCGGTGTGCATGGACGAACGCACGAACCGCATCATTGCCAGTGCGCGGGTGGACAAGCATTTCGGCGACGGCATGCCGCCGTACAAGGCGGGCGAGCAGGTGGAGGCGCTGGTGTTCGCGCGCACGCCGCTCGGCTTCAACGCGGTGGTGGGCAACGCGTACCGCGGGCTCCTCTACTTCCAGCACGGCGGCAAGGACCAGCGCGCCAGCGGGCTTTCCTACGGGCAGCGCGTGAAGTGCTTCGTGACCGCGGTGCGCGAGGACCGCAAGGTGGATCTCTCGCTCGATGCGTCCGGCTACCAGCGCGTGGCGCCGCTCACGGAGCAGGTGATGGCCGCGCTCACCGCCGCGGGCGGCACGCTGGCAGTGGACGACGACACGCCGCCCGAACTCATCCGCGCCAGCTTCGGCACCAGCAAGAAGGCGTTCAAGCAGGCGCTGGGCGCGCTCTTCAAGGCGAAGCGGATCGAGTTCACGAAGCCGGGGATCCGGGCGACGAAGTGACGCCGGGCACGGGGTGCGCCTGGGTGGTCGCGGTCGATCTCTTTGCAGCATCTTGACATTTCGTTGACGAAATCCGTGGCTCGGACGGGTCTCCTGTGGAGCATGAAGGTTTCCATCACGAAGTGCGTTGTGCTCCCGATCGCCGCCCTTTCCGCCGCTGCGCTTCCTGCGCTCGCCCACGACGGTGTCCACGGGCACGGTCGCCCGCATCGGCTGCCGGACTTCGACACCATCGCGCCTGCACCGGAATACGTGCAGCGCGCCGCGGCGCACTTCTCGATGGTGCCGAGCCGATTCTCGCTGATCGGGCTTCCCGACACGCAGAACTACTCGAACAGCTATCCGCAGATCTACACCGCACAGACCAACTGGGTGGTGGACAACCGTGCGCCGCTCGACATCCGCTACGTCTCGCACTACGGCGACATCACCAACAACGCCGACCAGGTGCGGCAGTGGCAGAACGCCGACGCCTCCATGCGCGTGCTCGACGACGCGGGCATCATCTACGGCGTATGCCCGGGCAACCACGACGTGACGCCCGCGGGCGGCTCGGGCACCTCGTACATCCCGGAGAACTACCGGGAGTACTTCGGCCCGCAGCGGTTCGCTGGCCGGGTTTGGTACGGCGGCGCCTCACCCTCCGGAATGTCCAACTACACCTACTTCAGCGCGGGCGGAATCGACTTCCTGCAGGTCCACCTCGACGTGGACACGCCGATCGCGGAGCTTGCGTGGGCGCAGGGGATCCTGGATGCCAACAAGGACCGGCCCGCGATGATCACCACGCACAAGTACCTGCAGGAGGCGGAGGCCTACACGTCCGGGGTGCCCGTCGTGCCGAACGGCCGCTACCCCGCCATCTGGTACTCCGTGGAGGGCTTCTACAACCCGAACGGCATTCAGAGCGAGGACTTCTACCAGTGGTTCCTGCGCAAGAACACGAACGTGTTCATGGTGACGTGCGGTCACTTCCACGGTGAATGGCACCAGCAGAGCCCCAACGTGGCCGGGAAGCCGATACAGGAAGTGCTCGCTGACTACCAGGACGACCCCAACGGCGGCAACGGCTGGATGCGGATCATGAGGTTCGACACCGCGGCGAACACCATCGACGTGGATTCCTACTCGCCCACCCTCCAGGCGGTGCGCACGGCGGCCAAGAGCGACTTCACGCTGTCGGTGAACTTCGCCGACTACGCGCTGGAGCAGGGGATGTCCTTCGCGGCCTTCCAGCAGGGCGTGGCGGGGTACGCCGGGACGCAGGACACGTGGATCAATCAGCAGAGCCCGAATGCCAGCTACGGCAACAGCGGCACCCGCACCTCCGATGACGACGTGTCGAACTCGATCTTCGCCGACTACCGCGGGCAGGCGCTGCTGCGCTTCGACGGCATCGTCGGCAGCGGCGCGATTCCCGCCGGTTCGACGGTCGTGGGCGCGACGCTCGTGATCGACGTGGTGGATGACATCGACACCCCGCTCTACAACCCGAACTTCATCATCCATCCGGTGATCCGCGCGTGGGACGAGTCCTCCACGTGGAACTCGCTGAGCGGCGGGCTGACGGTGGGTGCGGACCTTGGCCCGGCGGTCGCGACCTTCCCGGGCGACAACTCGCCGAATTCCGACTCGATGCGCCGCATCGACATCACGTCCACGGTGCAGTCGTGGGTGAACGGCACGCCGAACTGGGGCATTGCCATCCTGCCGCAGATCATCGCCGGCAATGACGACGGGATCGACATCCGCGCCAGCGAGAACACGAACACCATCCTGCGCCCGCGCCTGGAGGTGACGTTCCGGTCGGCGGTCCAGTACCGGTTGGGGGACCTGGACCGCAACGGCATCGTCGATGGCGCGGACCTGGCGCGCATCCTCAACGAGTGGGGGCGCCCGAGCGTCTGCTGTGACCTGGACAACGACGGCACGGTGGGCGGCAACGACCTCGGCATCCTGCTGGCGAATTGGTTCTGAGTTGCGACAGGCGCGGAACCGCGCGGGGCGCCGGTCACCGCGCCTTCGAGGTTGAAATCGCCGTAGGCGATCCCGCAGGCGTCGAGCCTGCCGTTGCGGTTCATGGCTCTCCCGTGGCACTTCGTGGTCAAAGAACTGTCGTGTGTTGCGTCCCTAGACTGCCGTCCGTGGTCACCAACGTCTCTGCCTACCTGTTTGCGCCGCTTGCAGGCCTGCCGGCACTGCGCGAGCGGCTGCGTGCGGTCTGCCGCGCGGGTGGGCTGAAGGGGACGATCCTCCTGAGTACGGAAGGCGTGAACCTGTTCGTGGCCGGCACTGCTGCGGGCGTCGATGACCTGCTCGCCGAACTGCGCGCGGTTCCGGGCCTCGAGGGCTTGACGCCCAAGGTGAGCGAGAGCCAGGAGCAGCCCTTCGGGCGCATGCTGGTGAAGATCAAGAAGGAGATCATCGCCTTCGGCGTGGACGGCATCGACCCGGCGAGTGTCACCAGCCGCAAGGTGGCGCCGGCCATGCTCAAGGAGTGGCTCGATGCGGGCCGGCCGCTCACGCTCCTGGACACGCGCAACGACTACGAGGTGGAGCTGGGCACGTTCCGCGGCGCGGTGCCGGCGGGCATCGGCCATTTCCGGCACTTCCCGGCCGCGGTGGCGAAGCTGCCGGAAGGCATGAAGGACGAGCTGGTGGTGATGTTCTGCACGGGCGGCATCCGCTGCGAGAAGGCAGGCCCGTACATGGAGCGCGCGGGATTCCGCAACGTGGTGCAGCTCGACGGCGGCATCCTCAAGTACTTCGAGGAATGCGGCGGCGCGCACTACGAGGGCGAGTGCTTCGTGTTCGACCGGCGCGTGTGCGTGGACGCGGAGTTGCGGGAGCGGAAGGTGGATGTGGCTGCGGCTACGCGCGCCGACGGCGCGTGAGGCCGACGAGCGCCAGTACCGCTGCCGCACCCGGCGCGGGGACGGTGAACGTGGCTTCGGCGCCGGGGCCGCTGAAGTTCGGGTAGGCGAACGTGTACTGTCCGTTTCGCTTTCCGGTCAACTTCAGGTTCCCGATGGAGATGGTGCACGGATCGTTTCCGGCGATGACCAGGTGCATGATCCAGGCCCCGTACATGCTTGCCGAGGTGTCGCCCAGGATGTTGATTCGTCCGGGGATGTCTGCAATTGGCTTGACGACCCCGAGTGGATCGCCGGCCGACGTGGCCCAGCCAAGGGCATACTCCGTAGGGATGTCGAGCTGGTTGGATTGCGCCGACAGCGACGTGCCGACCCAGGTTCCGGGTGGGCATCCGGTCGTGGTCGCGGACAGCGTGGTGTTTGCGTAGTTCGGTCCGCTCGGGTCGCCAAGGTCTGTTCCGCCGATGGTCATGAAGCTGTCGATGGAGTCCATCGTGGAGGACCACGACGAATCCGGGGCCCATCCCTTGAGCGCCGTCTCGCTGCTCTGCACGAATCCGCCGCTTGCGGAGGTGGCCAGCGTGTTCAGCCGTGCGGAACCGATCCAGTCAGTGGCCGACGTGGACGCGGCGTAGACGTCCACCATCGTGTAGCCCGAGACTTGTCGGACGGATGCCACGAGGCCGGTCACGCTGGCATGCGAGACGCCGCTGATGGCGCCGGTCAGGAAAGCGAGTGCGAGGGAGGTGTTCTTCATGGGGATCTCCTGTGTGCGGGCTGGTGAGGGAAGTTGCGATCGCGGATCGGTGAATGTGCGTCACCGGAGGGAGATACGGAATGCAATTCCGCAATTGGTGTCGCCTGAACGGAAATGTTCCGGAATTGCCTCGTTGTTTGCTGCGCGACACGCTGGAGCGTGTGCCACGTTTACGGCACCGGGCCCCAGTGGGAGAGGAGAAGGCCGAGGTCGGCGCCGTTGATTTGGCGGTTGCCGTCGAGGTCGCCGTAGGGCGGATTCTCGATGCCCCACAGTGCGAGCATCGCACCGATGTCGCCGCCATCCACCCGACCGTCGATGTTGAGGTCGCCGTAGGCAAGCTCGCAGGCGTCGAGCTTGCCGTTTCGGTTGATGTCCTCCGCGCCGGAGGCGATTTCGCAGGTGTCGGGCCGTCCGTTCGCGTTGCAGTCGACGGCTTCCCCGGAGGCGATGTCGCAGGTGTCAAGGTTGCCGTTGTGGTTGCAATCGAGCGCCGGGTTCACGGTGATCTCGCAGTTGTCGGGACGGTTGTTGCCGTCGCAGTCGATCCCGTTGGTTCCGCCCTGGCAGGAATCGATCACGCCGTCGTGGTTGCAGTCGAGGGCGGGGTCGGTGCCGATGTCGCAGCCGTCGGGAACGGCGTTGTGGTTGCAGTCGGGCACCATGCCCTGCGCGATCTCCCATGCATCGGGCAGGTGGTTTCCGTTGCAGTCGGCCTTGCACTCGTCAGGGACGCCGTCGTGGTCCACGTCGTTGCTGGTGCCGGCGGTGATGTCGCAGCTGTCGGGTGTGCCGTTCGAATTGCAGTCAGGCACGAGGTTGGCGGCGATCTCGTAGGTGTCAGGCAGGCCGTTCCGGTTGCAATCCACCTCGCATGCGTCAAGGCGACCGTTCTGGTTGATGTCGGTGGCGCCGGCGGCCAGGTCGCAGGTGTCGAGGATTCCGTTGCGATCGCAGTCGCGGAACTCCGGCTGGATGGCGATGTCGCACTCGTCGTCGATGCCGTTCTGGTTGCAGTCGATGGTGTCGAGCTGGTAGCTGAGTTCCACGGTCAGCGTTGCGCCCGTGCATCCGGCGCTTGATGCGTTGATGGATGGCTCGACGCGGACCTCGAGCTCATGGTCGGCCGTGAGGCTGGCGAACTGCGCCGCCGGGATGGTGAAGGTGGCGGTGCTGCTGGAGGCGGCGCAGCTGGCAGCGCCGGAACCGGCGCCGAAGACGTTGGTTGCCAGGACGATGCCGTCGATCCTGACGGTGAGGAACTGCGTGGCGCTGCCCAGGCCGCCCTTCGCCGTGACCTTGAGCTTGGCACCGTTGGTGGTCGAATAGTCGATGCCGGTTGCAGTCCAGGTACCTGGTTCCGCGAACGAGTATGGGGCGAGTTCGGGGCTGGCCAGCCCCTTGGTGCGGGCAGTGCACTCGATGGCGACCGAGTGGCCGTAGCCCGCCGACACGGCCGTGCACAGGCCGAGGCCTTGCGGGGGATTGAGTTGTGCGGTGTTGTTGCGACCCCACGTCACGAGACTCCCGTCAGCCCGGAGCGCAAGGTTGTGGTAGTCGCCGGCCGCAATGGCGACGCAGCCCCAGTTGTCGAGGTCTTGGCCGTAATTGCTGTCGCCCCATCCCTCGACGTAGCCGTCGTCGAGGAGTGCAAGCGCATGCCCATAGCCGGCGGCGATTGCGATGGCCGGCGCCTTCAATGGCGGGACTTCGGCGAGCGCTCCCCAGGACTCGACGCTGTCGTCCGCAAGCACCACGACCGTGGCGAAGGCACCCGCCTCGATGGCCTTGCACTTGCCGATCCCCGGCGGAACGACGCTCTGTCCGTAGTGGGGGCTGTTGGGGGTGGCGGTGGTGCCTGCGCCCCAGCATCGGACGGTCCCATCGTTTCGAAGGGCGACCGTGTGGTGGTAGCCGGCGGCGATGGCACTGCAGGCGCCAAGGCCAGCCGGGACGTTGCGCTGGCCGTAGTTGTTCCCTCCCCACACGCGCACGGCCCCGTCCGGCCGCAGCGCAACCGTGTGGTAGTAGCCGGCCGCGATGGCGGTGCATGTCCCGAGGTCGGGAGGGATGGTGCATTGGGCGTAATTGTTGTATCCCCACGCGCGCACCACGCCATCCTTCCGGATCGCCACCGTGTGCTTGTAGCCGGCCGCAATGGCAATACATGGGCCGAGGTCTGTGGGCACGCTGGTCTGCCCGTACTGGTTCGATCCCCATGCGCGGACGATGCCTTCTGCGTGGGCGGCATTCACCACACCAAACGCTCCCGTCACCGCGAGGAGCGCTCCAACGGCGCACACCCGTCCCCGATGAGCGCCGAGGGGGATTCGGGGGGTAGTGCTCCCCTTCGCCGCGCGCAATGCGCCGGCAACTTGGTGTGCGTGTGCAAAACCCCCTGGAGTGCGCTGGATGGCCATGGCTCGCGCAATGTAACCGCGCCCCGCCCGCGATCCAACCGCTTGTTTCCGGATTC
>Ga0114967_10002234_pt1 | contig 16257 bp, 10 predicted proteins | sample M_130628_MF_Meta_FD_92639 | JGI IMG/M metagenome (GOLD analysis project Ga0114967, IMG submission 92639) | Freshwater microbial communities from Lake Montjoie, Canada to study carbon cycling - M_130628_MF_MetaG | ecosystem: Environmental > Aquatic > Freshwater > Lake | place: Lake Montjoie... | reverse complement strand
GCTACGAATGTTGAATCCGCCCAGGATGTATTTTCAGAGATTGGACACGGTCTTCGCACAAACCGTGCCCGCACTTGCTGCATCCAACAACACCCACCCAGTGTCGGTCACCCTTGCGGGACGGCCAGATGAAATTAATCTTAACTTGTTGCGATTGATATTGTTACAAAACCATAACGAAGCTCAATGACCCTGGGCAGGCCGCCCAGAATGGGTTATACATTATCGAAATTGGAGATTGCATTTTACATGGCACGCTCCGGCTCCTACCGCATCACAGCCGCCCTGACCGCTGGTTTCGTTCTTGCCGCCTGCACAACGCAGGTACAACGCATCGGTTATGATGACGGGCGCGACGCCTGTCGGGCGCTCGTCGTTCAGCTTGACAGCACGGGCAATTTCTTCGGTGAGGACATCGTGCAGGGTGCGGCCATCGGCGCCGTCTCGGGCGCGCTGATCAGCGGCCTTGCAACTGGGACCTGGCAAGGCGCACTCACCGGCGCGTTGATCGGTGCCCCAACGGGTGCGGCAATAGGCTATTACTCCGCGCTGCAGCGCCAACAGCGCGACCAAGCTGGCGTCAACGCCCAGATCGCCAATGACCTGCAACGCGAGAATACTGAGCTTAATCGTACCCAGATCGCCTTCGACCAGCTCTTCGACTGCCGCCTGCGCTCGGCCCAACACATCCGCCAAGCCGTGCGAGATGGGCGCCTGAACCGTGAGGTTGCGACCCAGCAATTGGCCGAAATCCGCCAGCGTGCCAATGGCGACATTGCCCTCGCCCAAACCATCAATGGGCGCATCTCCACCCGCGGCGCCGAAATCGACGGTGCGATCGACGCCGTGGTGCCGGGCGGCAAGGTGGGGCTCGCCACCGCCGGAACCCCGCAGCCGACCCGCGTGACGCCGCGGCGCAGCGTCGATGTCGTCTTCTCGCCACAACCAGATAGTCCGAAGATCGCCGAAATCCGGCCGCGGGAAGCGGTGGCTGTGCGCCCTGGCCCGCCCGGCTTCGTGCAGGTGGAAACCGCAAACGGCGTGCGTGGCTATGCCGCATCCGCTGCCTTTCCGGCGCCCCGCGCATCGGTTCAGCAGCCGGCAGAGGGCAGCGATGTGCGCTCACTGGCCGCCACCAACCTCTCGCGCCGTGAGACATTCACCGCCTCCGTCAGCAATGCCGAGCGGCTGACGCAGAGCGGTGGTTTCGAGTTGACGTCCTGAACCAAGCCACGGGGCAGGCCGGGCGATGAGGGTCTGGGCTTATCGCCTCGGGGTGGCCATTGCCTTGTTCACCCCAGCCTTTGTGCTGGGGCAGACGGCGCCACGCTCGGGGCTTCCGCCGGCAGCATCAGGGCGTGGGGTGATCATGCCCCCGGCGCAGCAGCAGCCGGCAGCACCCGCGCCAGCCACCGCCCCCGCGCGCCAAGCTGAGGCAATGCCGCCACAGGCGCCGATCCTGCGGGTCGAGGCCGGCGCTCATACTGCACCCGTCTCGCGCCTGGCCACCGATGCGGCAGGACGCATCCTCGCCTCGGTGTCCGATGATAAGACGCTGCGGCTATGGTCACTGCCCGAGGGGACACCGCTTGGGGTGCTGCGGCCGCCCATTGGTCCATTGGATGAGGGTGAGCTTTATGCCGTCGCGCTGAGCCCCGATGGCACCCGCGTGATCGTCGGCGGCCAGACTGGTGCTGCTTGGGATGGCACCTTCTCGGCTTATCTTTTCGATACCGCCAGCGGAAGAATGCTGGCGCGGCTGCCCGGCCAGCCGGCCCCCTTCCAGCACTTTGCCATCTCGCCCGATGGGGCAAGGGTGGCGGCAGCGCTGGGCGGCCGCTCTGGCATCAGAATCTGGGACACGACAAATGGCCGGCTGCTGGCCGAGGATAGCCAGGACTGGCAGGGCGCCGCGCGCATGGTGGTCTTCGATGTGGCGGGGCGGCTCGCTGCGAGTTCGGCCGATGGCAAGATCAGACTTTATGACAGCGCCGGCCGGCGCATCGCCGAACGTAAGCCCATCCCGGATGCCAGACCTTATGGCATCGCCTTCTCGCCCGATGGGGCGCTGATCGCCGTGGGCTATGAGAACCGCTTGCGCGTCGATGTGTTGATGGCGAGTGACCTGCGCACCATCCTCACCCCAGACGTCACGGGCCTCACTGGCGAGGGGTTGCCCGCCGTGGCCTGGGCCAGCGATGGCAGAGGCGGGGTGCAACTGCATGCGGCGGGCTATGCCAGGGCGGCCAATGCAGCGCCGGGCACGGCCAATTTTCTGATCCGCCGCTGGGCCGATTTCGGCCATGGACCGTTCCGCGACATTCCCGCCGCGCGCGACGCCATCGCCCAGCTTCTGCCGCTGCCGGGCGGCGGGCTGGCCTTCGCTGCCGCCGATCCGGGCTGGGGCCGCCTTGCCCCGGATGGCAGCCTGGCCCATTCGCCCAGACCTCCAGGCGGCGATTTCCGCAACACAGCGGCCAGCCTCGCGGCCAGCGCTGATGGCCAATTGCTGCGACTGGTGCTGCGCAGCGGTGGCCCGACGCTTCTATTCAACGCCCAGGCCAGCCAACTTGCCCGCGGCCCGGGCGAAGGGCTTGTCACCGCCCGCACCCAGGCCGCCGGGATCACGGTGACGGATTGGCAAAATCGCGACCGGCCGCGGCTTAACGGCCAGCCACTGCGTCTCAATGAAGGCGAATACAGCCGCAGCCTGGCCATCACGCCGAACGACGAGGGCTTCCTCCTCGGCACCGACACCTATCTCCGCCTTTACGACCGATCTGGCCGGTTGCTCGACCAGATCGCCACATCTGGCACCGTATGGGGGGTGGTGGCAGTGGATGGATTGGCGGTGGCAGCGCTCGGTGACGGCACCATCCGCTGGTACGAAACCAATGGCCGGCTGGCCGAACGCGGCGCGCTCTTCGTCCATGCCGATGCCCAACGCTGGGTGCTTTGGACGCCCGAGGGATTGTTTGACCACGCGGCCCAAGGTGGCCAGGACCTCGTGGGCGTCCACCTCAATAATGGCCGCGCCCAGGCGCCGGAATGGGCCAGCTTCCAGCAGGCCTATCGCGCGCTCTTCGCGCCCAGCGCTGTACGCGCCCGGCTATTGGGCAATACGGCTCTGACCATGGCCCGGATGAATGACCTGGGCGAGGTGCGCAGCCGCATCGGCCGTCTGCCGACCCTGGCCCCTGGCGAGGCCTGTGCCATCGTGGGCGAGGCCTGCCAACCCGTCGCCTGGGCCGGCGGCGAATTGCCGGGCGGCGCAACGGCGCTGCGCCTGGGCTTTTCCGTCACTGATCGCGGCATGGGGCTGGGGCCGCTCGATGTGATGGTGAACGACCGTATCGCAGCGCGCGGCATGGCCACGGCCGGGGTGAATATAGTCGAAGTCCCGCTCGACCCCGGGCCCAACCGCGTTTCCGCCAGGCTCTATGCTGAGGACCGCAGCCTCTTCGCTGAGGGCACGGCCATGGAATTGCGCCGTGCTGGCGAGCCACCGCCGCCGCCCGGCGCCGGACGTCTCATCATCGTGGCCGTGGGTGTGGATGAGTATCGCATCGGCGGCCTCAATCTGCGCTTCGCGGTGGCCGATGCTCGCACCGTGGTGGAGGTGCTGCGCGCCCGCGCCGCCGGTGTCTTCCGTGAGGTCCTGGCAACCACATTGCTGAACCGCGACGCCACCCGCAGCAACATCCTCGCCGCGCTCTCGGCCGCAGCGCAGATCGCCCGGCCGGAGGACACTTTCGTCCTCTACCTCGCTGGTCACGGCGTGCGCAGCGAACCCGACCGGCACTTCCTCTTTCTTCCGCACGAGACGGCGAGCATCACCGATGCCGGCTCCATGCGCAATTCGGCACTCGATGAGAACACCATGGTGGCCGCCCTGGCGCGCATCCGGGCCCGTGACGGCTTTCTCTTCATCGACACGTGCCATGCCGGCCAGGTGACCATCGACAGCCTGGCCGCGCTCGGCAACGAAACCGGGCGCTTTCTGCTGGCCGCCAGCACATCGGTGCAGGAGGCGCTGGATTCATACGATGAACGCAACGGCGTCTTTGCCTATGCGGTGCGCGAGGGCATGGGCGGCCGCGCAGCCACCGACGGCGAGGGGCGGGTCTCTGCCCTTTCACTCGGCGAATGGGTGACGCGGCGCGTGCCGCAGCTCGCCGCCGAAAAGCAGCACCGGCAGGACGCCGTCTTCCGCACCGCGCAGCGCGACCTGCGCTCCTTCCCGCTGGGCGCGGTGGCGCGATGAAACGCAACTTCCGGCTGTATCGTGCGCAAACCATGCGGCTGCTTGCGATCAGATACCAGCTCGGCGCCGCTGCCGATCCATCATGCCGGTGGGCCGATCATTCTGGCGGCTCCACCATGCTATATGCCGGCCATGCGGATGGTAGCCTCGCGACGCATGGCGGCATCGTCCCCGTTAGCCTGCCCGGGCGGATGCTCGGGTCATGCGTTTGTTGCCGCATACGCCCGGCCCGGCATATATTATCACGAACATGCGAGAGGGATGAGGGACGCGACATGGTCCTGATGCTCACCATTTTGCGCTGCCCTGATGCAGCAGTGCCGGAGCAGCGGTTGATCCAGGGCGGCGAGTACACGCTCGGCCGTGGTCCCGAATGCGACTGGACCTTGCTCGACCCTGAGCGCGTGCTGTCCAAGCGCCATTGCGCGGTGGAATTCTTGCATGGTGACTGGCAACTGCGCGACCTCTCGACCAATGGCACATTCCTCAATTCCGCCGTCGAGCCAATCGGGCGGGACCAGGTGCTGCCGCTGCGCAATGGTGACCGGGTGCGGCTCGGTGTGTATGAAATTGAATGCCGGGTGGAGGATGAGGCGCAATACGCCTCCGGCCGCGGGCATTTCGCCAATGCGATCCCGGATCCGATGGCGCCGCCCCGGCCGCATGGGGATATATTTTCAGTGCCGCTTCCAGGGCTGTCGCCGCCCGATGCCGGCGCTGCTGATGGCCACGCCCCCTTTCTGCCGGTCGATTTCGACCCCTTTGCGCCGGCAGATCCTGGCCCGGTGATGCCCGACCATCGACCCAGCACGAATGATGTCTTTACCCCGCCGCGTGCCCATGTGCCGGACATTCTGCCAGACGATTGGAACGCAACCCCACTTCCACCGCCTGCCGCAAAGGCGGCGCCCCTGGCCGACCCCTTCGCCGATGCGCCGCCCGGCGCACCCGCACCCGCGCCAGCAGGAGGCGATCCGCGCGGCGCCGATCCCTTCGCATCCGCCCCTTTCGGCGCCCTGCCAGTTCAGCCCATGGCGCCGCCGGTTGCGGCGGCACCTCAGCGAGACGCCACGGCCGCGCACGCTGCCATGGATGCCCAGCAGGCCGCGCTGGCCCTGCTGTTCCAGGGGGCCGGCCTGGGTACCCCGCCGCCGGGGCTGGACCCTGCTGCGGCGCTGACCGCCGCCGGCGCATCGCTGCGCGCCGCAGTGGAAGGAATGCGCCAATTGCTGATCGCCCGTGCCGACGTCAAACGCGAATTCCGCATCGAACAAACCATGCTGCGGGCTGCAGGCAACAATCCGGTGAAATTTGCCGCGACGGTCGAGGCCGCCATGCTCGCCCTGCTCGCCGGCCCAGGCGCCGCCTCCGGCATCGGCAACGCCGCCGCGCTGCGCGAAACGGTGGATGATCTCAACCTCCACCAGATCGCCACACTCTCCGCCACCCAGGCCGCCGCCCGCGCCCTACTGGGCCGTCTGGCACCCGAACCCCTCGAAGCCGAAACCTCCTCCGGCGGCATCATCCCTGGAGCGCGCGAGAGAAGGCTCTGGGAATCTTACAAAAAGCTTCACCGGCAGATGATCGACCAGTTCGACGACGACTTCGATTCTGCCTTTGGCAAGGCTTTCGCCCGTGCCTATGAGGAGGCCTCCCGGGGCGGTTGATAGCGGTGTCTTAGAGTTGTTCTTCGTGGATATGGGGGCATCATGGCTTGGAATGATAAGGTTGTCTGGCAGGAGGGCATGTTCCTCCGCGCACAGCATTACCAGCAGCAGGATCGCTATTTCGAGCATCTGCTCCAGGCCCGTGCCGCACCGCTGGTGGCGCATCCCTGGGGCGTGACGGAACTCGCCCTGGACAGAGACCTGCTCGCCGCTGGCAAATTCGCCCTCTCCAACATCGCCGGCGTGCTGGAGGATGGCACCCCCTTTGCCATTCCCGGCACCGCAGATCATCCCCGCCCGCTCGACCTGATCGAGGGCACACGCAACCAGATCGTCTATCTCGCCCTGCCCGTGCGCCAGCCCGGCAGCCCGGAAGTCTCGGCCAGCGATGGGCCGGAGGGGGCTGCCGCGCGTTACGCGCTGCGCGCCTTTGAGGCTTACGACACCCATTCCGATGCCACCCTGCCGGCCGAATTGGCGGTGGGCCGCCCCCGTCTGCGCTACATGCTGGAAAGCGAGGAACGCGCGGGTTTCACCTGCCTCGGCCTTGCCCGCATTGTCGAGGTGCAGGCGGATCGCCGTGTGGTGGTGGATGATCGTTTCATCGCCCCCTGCCTGCGTGTCTCTGCGGTCCCGGTGCTGGCCAATATCCTGGCCGAACTGGTTGGCATGCTGGGCCAGCGGGCCGAGGCGCTGGGCGCGCGCCTCGGCCAGCCAGGCGCGCGCGGCGTGGCCGAGGTAGCCGATTTCCTGCTGCTGCAGGCCGTCAATCGCAACCTGCCGCTGCTGGGCCACTACGCCGATGCCGGCAATGTCCATCCGGAGACGCTTTACAGCATATTGATCCAACTGGCCGGCGAACTCGCAACCTTCACAGCGCCGGACAAGAAGGCCACGGTCTATCCGGCTTACCGCCATGACGACCTGCAGCGCAGCTTTGGCCCGGTGGTGGCCGATTTGCGCCGCAGCCTCTCGGCCGTGCTGGAGACCAATGCCGTCGAAATCCCCCTGCAGGATCGCAGCCACGGCGTGCGGGTGGGCCCCATTCTGGACCGCAATCTGCTGCGCGCCGGCCAATTCGTGCTGACCGTCATGGCCGATATGCCGGGCGAGACCATCCGCCGGCAATTCCCCAATCAGGTGAAGATCGGCGCGGTGGAACATATCCGCGAACTGGTGAATGTGGCGCTGCCGGGCATCATCATCCGCCCGCTGCCGGTGGCGCCGCGGCAAATCCCCTTCCACGCCGGGGCGACCTATTTCGAGCTGGATCGCGGCTCGCCGCATTGGCAGCAGATGCAGACCAGCGGCGGCTTTGCCATCCACGTCTCCGGTGACTTCCCCAATCTGCGTCTCTCCCTCTGGGCAATCCGTGCATGAGCGACAATCCTTTTGGCGAACCCGATGATGCCGAGCGCACAGTGGTGGGGCGCCCGGCCCTGCGGCCGGTGGCGCAGGTGGCGCAAGGTGCCATGCCCCCACACCAGCCCGGCGCTGCCGCCCCGCGCCTCGCCGGAGAAGCCGAGGCCTTCCCCAAGGTCGGCCTGGGTCCACTTGCAGCCGCCGCCTCGCCACTGCTCGCCATCCTGGCCCGCCTGGCCAATGCCGGCATCGCCAGCCAGCCACCGGTGGATGAATTGCGCGAACATGCGCTGCGAAATCTCCGGACCTTCGAGGCCGATGCGCGCAACGCGGGCAGCACAGCTGAGGAAATCCGCGCCGCCCATTACGTCCTCTGCGCTGCGCTGGATGATGTGGTGCTGAGCATGCCCTGGGGTGCACAAAGCATCTGGGCACAAAAATCGCTGGTCTCAACCTTCCATCAGGAGACGCGATCGGGTGAACGTGTCTTCGACCTGCTGACGGGCATGATGAAGGACCCCGGCCGATACAAGGGCGCGCTGGAGGTGAATTACCTGGCGCTGTCACTGGGCCTGCAAGGCAAATATCGCCTGATGCCGCGCGGCACGGCGGAACTGGATCGCGTGCGGGAAGGTCTCTACCAGCTGCTGCAGACCTTGCGCGGCAATTGGGAGCGCGAGTTATCGCCGCATTGGCGCGGAGCCGATGCGCCGTATCGCGCCAAGGGCCGTTCGGTGCCCTTCTGGGTGTCCTTTGCTCTCGCCGCAGCATTGCTGGCGGGCGGCTGGTACTGGCTGTCGGAAAAACTCGGGGCATCGGCCGATGATCTCTATGCCCGCATGGCGGCGCTGCCGCCTGGCAGCCTGCCTTCCATCAATCGCACCGTGCCGCCACAGCCGCCCGCGCCGCCTCCGCCGCCGCCACCCAACCAAGCGCCGCGCCCCGATGCCGTCGTCACGCTGCGCCGTTTCCTTGAGCCCGAAATTCGCCAGGGGCTGGTCACCATCGATGGCGATGCGCAGCGTCTGCTCGTGCGCATCCGCAACAGCGGCATGTTCCGGTCCGGCGCCGCGACGGTGGAGCCGGCCTTCCAGGACATTCTGCGCCGCATAGGCGAGGGGCTGCGCGACGAGCCTGGTCAGGTGCAGGTGCAGGGCCATTCCGACAATCAGCCCATCCGCACCCTCCGCTTTCCCTCTAATTTTGCCCTATCCCTGGCCCGGGCGCAGGAGGCGATGGCCCTTATCGTCGCCGCCAATGGCAGCCCCGCCCGCTTCACCGCCGAGGGCCGCGCCGACGCCGAACCGCTGGCGTCCAATGCCACCGCCAATGGGCGGGAAGAGAACCGGCGCATCGAGGTTATTCTGCTCAGGGGGGCACGCTGATGCGCAGCTTCTTTTCCATCACCGCCCTCGGCGCTCTGCTGGGTGTGGGCTTGCTGGATGTCGTGGTTTGGCTGTTTTCGCCGCTTCTGGGCGAGGTCTTTGATGCGATCTGGCTGCGCTGCGGGCTGGTCATCATCCCGCTCCTGGTTTGGGCACTGACCTGCTTTCTGCTTGGCCGCAAACGCGAAAGCCTTGATGCTGGCCTGCTCAAAGCCGCAACCGCCGCCGATCCGCAGGCCAAGAAGGACGAAGCAGCGGCCGAGGAAGAAGCCGCTCTGCGCGAAAAACTGACCGAGGCCTTGGCGAAACTCAAGAATGCGGCCGGCGGCAAGGGTGCCTATCTCTATGACTTGCCCTGGTATGCCATCATCGGCCCGCCAGGCTCAGGCAAGACCACGGCGCTGCTGAATTCCAGCCTCGAATTCCCGCTGGCCGAAGGGCGTATCGCCGGCGTGGGCGGCACCCGCTTCTGCGACTGGTGGCTGACCGAACGCGCCGTGCTGATCGACACCGCCGGCCGCTACACAAGCCAGGACAGCGATGCCGAAGCCGACAAGGCCGGCTGGGAGCGTTTTCTCGACCTGCTGAAAAAGAACCGCCCCAAGCAGCCGCTGAACGGCGTGCTGGTGGCCTTTGGCATGGATATGCTCTCCCGCCTCGATGCCGCTCAGCGCGAGGCGCATGCACGTTCTGTCCGCCGCCGGATCAAGGAGTTGGAAACCAAGCTCGGCCAGCGGCTGCCAGTCTACTTCCTCATCACCAAATCGGATTTGTTGCCCGGCTTCACCGAGTTCTTCGACGACCTCGACAAGCCGGGCCGCGAACAGGTCTGGGGCTTCACCTTTGGCGTGAAGGAGGGGGTGGAGAAGTTCTCGACAGAATTCGCGACCCTGTCCGAACGGCTGATGCTCCGCCTCATCGAGCGCTTGCAGAATGAACGCGGCCCCTCGCAGCGCGCCGCCATCGCGGGCTTCCCGGCGCAATTCGCTTCAGTCGAAACGCCGCTGAAGGAATTTGCCCAGGCCGCTTTCGGTGGTTCAAAGCTCGATCCGGCGCCCTTCCTGCGTGGCGTTTACTTCACCTCCGGAACGCAAGAGGGCTCGCCGCTCGACCGGTTGGCCGGCGCGCTGTCGCGCAGCTTCGGTCTCGACCCTTCCCGCCCTGCCGCCGCGATGGGGCAGAAGGGCCGGGCCTATTTCCTCGGTCGGCCGCTGAGGGATGTCGTGTTCAATGAAGCCATGCTGGCGGCCAATGATCATCGGCTGGAAGCCCGCGGGCGGCTGCTGCAGATCGGCTCTTGGGCGGCCTCGCTGCTTCTGGTGCTGGCTGGTATCGTTTGGGGCTGGGCGGCCACAAATGCCGAGGGCGTGCGCAGCCAAAAGTTGGCCGAGGCCGTCGTCGCCGCCGAGCAGGCGGCTCGCGCACAGCCGCTTGACCAGGTGCAAAGCCCCGATCTGACGCGCGTGTTGGGCTATATCGAAGCAAGCCGTGCCCTGCCTCCCGCTGCCGCCGGCGAGGGCCCAGCCTTCCGCCTCAGTCAGCAGGAGATACTGGGTTCAGGCGCCGAAAGCGCTTATCGTCGTGTTTTGGATCGTGTGCTGCTGCCACGTCTTCTCACGCGGCTGGAGCAGCAAATCCGCGAGGGCATCCAGCGCCCGGATTTCCTCTACGAGGCCGTGCGGGTTTACCTCATGCTGGGCAAGCAGGGGCCGATGGACCGTGGCCTGGTGACGGAATGGTTCGCGCTGGACTGGAGCCAGAGCTTTCCCGGCGCAGTCAACCAGCCAGGGCGCGATGCGCTGCGGCGGCATCTCGAAACCATGCTGACCGGCACCTTGGCCACCTATCCGCTGGATGGGGCGCTGGTTGATGAGGCAAGGCGCGTCTTCTCCCGCCTGCCCATGGCGCAGCGGGTTTATGCCCGATTGCGGCCGCTGGCTGAGAACACGCCAGCCTGGGTGCCAGCGCAGCCTCTGGGCGCGGCTGGCCAGCGCCTTTTCACCCGCCCATCAGGCCGGCCATTGAGCGAGGGCGTGCCCGGCTTCTTCACCGTGGAGGGTCTGCACCGCGCCGTGCTGCCCCGCCTGCCGCAGGCGGTGCTCGAAGCAGCCAGCGAAGCTTGGGTGCTCGGCCCGCAGGCCGCCTCCATCGCCTCCGACCCGCGCCGACTGGAGGCCGATGTGCTCGCGCTCTACGCGGCCAATTACGTACAGGCCTGGGAGGCCATGATCGGTGACCTGGCTTTGCCGCCCTTTGCCAGCCTGAATGCGGCGGCCGAAGCGCTGAACCTGCTAGGCGCGCCCAATAGCCCGATGAAGGACCTACTCCGAAGCATCGCCCGCCAACTTGCCCCAGGCACCGCCCCCGATGCGCCGGCCACGCCCGCCGCTGCCGCTGCTGGTGCGGCGGGGGCAACTGCCAGCCGTCTGGCCGCAGCGGTGGGAGTTCTCAATTCCGGCGGCGCCACGGCGGTGGCGGCGGTGGTAGAACCCCACTTCCAGGCTCTGCGCGAGGCGAGCGGTCAGCCATTGGATGGCGTATTGGCCATTCTTAACGACCTCTATGTGCAGGTGGCACGGCTGGCCAATTCAGCACCTGGGACCGTGCCGCCGCAGATGATGGGGCTCGACGCCGGGCAGCGTTTGCTGGCCGAAACCCAGCGCCAGCCTCAGCCCATCCGTTCATGGCTGAACGCCATGGCGCAATCCACCGGCCGCGCGCGGGCCGGTGGCGCACAGGCCGCCATTGCAGCAGCGGCCAGCGGTGGCGGCGGAGGTGGCGCCAGCCTCAACCAAGTCTGCCGTGGTATCGAGCAGCGCTTCCCCTTCCGGCGCATGGCCAATACACCGGACATGCCGGCCGATGATTTCATCCGCCTCTTTGCCCCCGGCGGCATGTTTGACCAGTTCTTCACGCAGCATATACGGCCCTATGCCGACACAACCCAGCGGCCTTGGCGGCCGGTGGCGGTGGAGGGGCTGCCACCGGCAATCTCAGCCGCCGACCTCGCGCAGTTCCAGCGCGCGGCGGCGATACGTGATGCGTTCTTCCCCACCGGGGTGGCCAGCGGCTTCCGCTTCCAACTCCTTCCGCAGGGGCTGCCGGCTGGGGTGACGGCGGGCACGCTCGACGCATCCGGCTCCCGCCACGCGCTCACGCCCGATGGCAGCGGGCGGCCAATAGACCTGTCCTTCCCAGCCCTGCATCCCGTGACGCTGACCTTCGACCCGCCCTCTGGCCAGGGCGATTTGGCCTATGATGGCGCCTGGTCCACGCTGAAACTGGTCTTCCTGCACAGGCTCACAGCGACGGCGACGCCGGACCGCTTCCGCCTGACGGTGCAACGGGGCGAGCGAAGCGTGGAATTCCTGCTACAGGCCGGTAGCAGCATTAATCCCTTCGGACTGCGCGAGATGCTGGAATTCCGATGCCCCGCCTTCGTGCCGCAGCCTGGCTGAATGGCGAGCCAGCACCGCACCGGCCTGTTCGGGAAAATCCCAGCGCATGGCGACTTCGTTCGCCGGGCCTTGCCGCTCAGCTTCGCCCGACCATGGGATGAATGGCTGTGCCGTGGGTTGGCCAAAGGCCGCGCCATGCTGGGCGATGGCTGGAACGCAGCCTGGGAGCGCGCGCCGGTTTGGCGCTTCTGCCTCGCCCCGGGCATTTGCGGGCCGGAGGCGGCGGTGGGCGTGCTGGCCACCTCGGCCGATATGATGGGGCGGCAATTCCCCATCACCCTCGCCGCCACATTGCCGATGGCGGCCACGCCGCCGCCAGAGGATTGGTTCGCGGCGCTGGAGCAGGCTGCCCTCGCGGCGCGGACAGGCGGGCTGGATGCTGATGCTCTGGCGGCCATGCTGCCGCCGCTGCCACCTGCTGACCTGGACGCCACGCTGGCTGGCCTCAGCCAGTTTTGGACAGCCGATGGCGCCACCTGCGGCATGCCTTCGCCCGAGGGCTTCGCCCGGCTACTGGAGACACCCGCAGCCATGATGAGCACGCACTGCTCAGCCGCCAGCCATCCCGGCGCGGTGCGTAAGCGCAACGAGGACAGCCTAGTCAACCGGCCCGATCTCGGTCTCTGGGCAGTGGCCGATGGTGCTGGGGGCCATGGCGCGGGCGACTTCGCCAGCCAGGCGATCGCCGAGGCATTGGAGAGCATCCCGCCCGGACTGTCCGGCGCGGAGATCTTGGCCCAACTGCGCCGGCGCTTGGCCGATGTGCACAGCAGGCTGCAAGCCCGCATGGAAGGCAGTGGCGGCATCAGCGCCTCGACCGTCGCCATACTGCTGCTGCGCGGCGAAGATTATGCGGCTATCTGGGCCGGTGACAGCCGGATCTATCTGCTGCGCGATGGCGTCCTCTCGCGCGTGACCCATGACCACAGCTTGGTTCAGGAACTGGTGGATGCTGGCATCCTGAGCGAGGCCGAGGCGGAAAGCCACCCACAGGCCAATGTCATCACCCGTGCCGTGGGTGCCCATGGCGACCTAGAACTGGACAAGACACATGGCCGGTTGCTGCCTCGGGACCACTTCCTTCTGTGCAGTGATGGGCTGTTCAAGGAGCTGCCAGAGGTCGATATCGCAGCGTTCCTCGCCGATGGCGCGGACGCCGCCGAGATGGTGCGCCGAGCGGTGGAAGCCGGTGGGCGCGATAATGTCACAGTTGTGACTGTGCAGGCATGAAGCCCCCCTCGAGGTAGCTGCGGGTGGCTGCCAGTTCCGTCGCGGAGAAGCCGAGCGCCGCCAGATTGATCTCCGGCACGGCCTGAACCGCTGCCAGCGCGTCACGCAACAGCGCCTGGTCCCAGGTCGCGTTCTCCGCGATGCGATTATCGGCGAGGCGGAGCGCCTCCTTCTGCGCCGCAGACAAATGCCGCAGCACGATCATCGGCACCCCGGCCATGCCGAGCGCCGACGCGGCTTCGAGCCGGCCATGCCCGGCGATCAACACGCCGGCCTCATCCACCAGCAGCGTGTTGGTGAAGCCGAAGGCCAGCATGCTGGCCTTGATCTGCTCCAGCTGCTCGGCGCTGTGCACGCGGGCGTTGCCGGCATGAGGGCGCAGTTCGGCCACCGGGCGCAGAACGATCTTCGCCGCCATCCAGGGGAGCGTCATGGTGCCATCCAGTTTGCAGCAGGGGGAAGGGCAGCGGCCCAGTGTCAGGTTGAGGCTACGGTTCTGAAGCCACGGTCAAAGGTCGCAAACCGCAACCCATATTTTTGGCCTGGCGCTAGCGATGTGGCGCGCTTCCGCCCCCCGCATACAATATCTCCAGGGAGGACCCTGGATAAATACTTATCCTCTACTTCGGCTATTCAGCGTCCCGTCTTGGGGGCGCCGGCCGCAGCCGCATCTTCAGCGACTATCGAGATACTATCTAATCCAGATTCTGCTGGGGAGTGCGAAGATGTAGCGCCACTCAAAATTTCCACATATTCTCTCAACACGCGGTAGCGAACATCGAGGGTGAATTAAACGGATGAGCCTTCCCGCGAGTGGATCCGTCCTCGGTGTCGACGTCGGCTACTCTCCGAAGAGGAAGTCGAGCGCCGTGTGCCGGTTGTCCTGGCAAGATGGCTCTCTTGCATGGTCCATCTCTCGTTTCCGGCACATCGAGCCGGAATGGCGCGAAACACTTGCTGCCTCCGTCGCGGACACACGAATTTTGTGCGCGGCGTTCGATGGCCCACTACGCCGCGGCTTGGATGAGATCGGCCGCTATCGCCAAGCGGAGCAAATGCTCACGCGCGAGCTTGGCCGGAAGATTGGCAAGCCAGGCCAATCAAGCACCCCTGTTGGACGCCGTCTGAACGGAGCGGCGAACCTCTATGCGCGCTCTATCGCTGGTCGAGCGGAAATCGCGCCGGCTCGGCACGAGCACGCCATCAACACGGCTTCGATCGCAGAGGCGTTCCCGAGCACGTTCCTCGGTGTGATGCTGCCGTGGCCCACTGGCGCTGCGGTGACGCGCGGCACTCGTTCGGACATTTTCTTTCAAAGACATGCCGAGACGGGCGGCTTGCAGGCACTGATAGATTTCTTTCAACCAGGCTACCGCACCATGACGGCCTGAGACACAGTCACGAACCATGATGACCGTGCCGCCCTGGTGTGCGCACTCACAGCCTTATGCGTCGCAGCAGGCGATTACGTTGCTGTCGGCGATCAAGACGGATGGATCGTATTACCCCCGCGACAGTTCATCCAGGCTTGGGCCTGGAATGACCTAGTTGAGAACGCGGCTGGTGGGGCCAGCCTCGCAACGGTATCGCCCTGCCAAGCTCAGGCCGCGCGCCGCGTCAGCCCGTAGTGCATGGCGAGAACGCCGAGTGCGGAGAGGCGAGCGAGGCAGAGGTGATCTGGCTACAGACCCTTTGGGATGTCCTGGGCCGAAATCCACGCCTCCGCATATCGTTGAAAGACATGGTACGCTTCGCTGACGAACTTGCCGGCATTCTGGTGACCGAACGCTCCGTGCGGGCGCCGAGCCGTCTGCACCTTCTCGGGCTGCTGCCGGAGCCGTGCACGGCGGGTCCAGGTCACTTCACTGGCCGCGCTGGAGCGCGCGCTTGTGGAGTAGCTTTCTGCGAACATGTTGTAGTCGAGGTTTTTCCCTGAGGGTAATTGCTGACGAGGGTGGCACAGATCGCCGTCCATCCGGAGTCTAGGTTGCGTGAGTTGGTGCCGTGGAACTGGGCGAACCGCAGGGCGCGGTATGAAACTGCCGCCTGATCAATAAACGACTGCGACCTTAGTTGGCTGGATACCACCAAAGTGTTCGCTCTCGAAGTACGGATTTCGGGCAAGTGGGGTTCGAACCAGAGCAAGTGCCGACCACGCTGAAACCGGCCGTTTACCTAGGTTTTTGAGTTCCGTACTAAAACGCCCAAGTCAGGAGGTCTGGAGAGAATTGGCAGCCGGAGAGCGATTTTCGGGCTTCTCCCGGCCGGGCCAGTCAACAGGTCTGCCCCAAAAACCGCAGGCAACCTGCCACTCAGCGCGGCGCTCGGTCAGGCGGAGAACACGGCTCGCATGTGAACTGGCGGAGAGGGTGGGATTCGAACCCACGGTACCCTTGCGAGTACTTCGGTTTTCGAGACGGTCAATCCCCTAATCTGTCCCCTAAACGATCTCAAGCGAGGCACGATACCTCAAATCAGGCTGGCTATATGTTACCCCAAGCACACCACCACTGCATGCTGGCACTACCCCGCCATGCGGCAGGCTCAGGTGTCCACGGTCAGCGCCCGTCAGTTGCATTCCTTCCTGGAGGTGGGGAAAGTTTTTGGCGCTTGGATTCAAGACCGTATCGCTTCCTTCGGTTTCGTTGAGGGGCAAGACTTTGTTATGATTGATGGTTTGAGCCTCCCAAATTTGGGAGGCGCAAAATCCCGTATCCAGACCACCAAGGAATACTACCTCTCCATCGACATGGCCAAAGAGCTATCGATGGTGGAGCGGAACGAGAAGGGCAAGCAGGCCCGGCGCTATTTCATTAATTGCGAACGGCGCATGGTGAAGGCTCAATTACACGCATGGACGACACCGCATAGGCTTCAACCTAGGCCCTCAT
>Ga0114967_10002233_pt1 | contig 16261 bp, 13 predicted proteins | sample M_130628_MF_Meta_FD_92639 | JGI IMG/M metagenome (GOLD analysis project Ga0114967, IMG submission 92639) | Freshwater microbial communities from Lake Montjoie, Canada to study carbon cycling - M_130628_MF_MetaG | ecosystem: Environmental > Aquatic > Freshwater > Lake | place: Lake Montjoie... | reverse complement strand
TACAACGACTGTGCGGTGAAGCGGTGACGCGCCGACGCAACACTGAACTTGGACTGATGTTGATGACAGTCGTCATCGTTTGTGCGGCGTATGTATTAGCCAGTCTCGGTTCTGACTCTCGTATTCCGGCGAACATCATTCCTTTTCTGGTCGCCGTCATTGCCCTTTTCATGGGTGCCCACTTTGCCGTGCGCAAGTTGGCACCGGGCGCTGATCCGATTCTTCTTCCAACAGTGACACTGCTGAATGGACTTGGTTATGTAGTCATTGCGGGCCTCAATGAAAAACTTGCAGCGGCGCAAGCGACCTGGACGGCGATCGGAATTCTTGGTTTTGTCCTCACGCTTTGGTGGGTAAAACGACCGCGTGATCTCGAGCGCTATCGGTACACCTTCGCTCTCGTTGGTATCGGCCTTCTCTTACTTCCGCTGGTCCCAGGTTTGGGTTACGACGCCGGATCCGGCAGCAAAATCTGGGTGAAACTTGGTCCGATCAATTTCCAGCCCGGTGAGATCGCAAAGGTTGCCCTGGCCATCTTTTTTGCGGCGTACCTTGCCGATCAACGTGAGCTCATTGCTACGAGTCAATGGAAGATTGGACCTCTTCGACTTCCGCATCCGAAGTACCTAGGACCGGTACTCATCGCTTGGGGCATCACTCTGCTCGTGATGTTTTACCAAAAGGACCTTGGGTCATCGCTACTTTTCTTCGGGCTGTTCTTGGTGATGATCTGGGTTGCGACGCAACGCACATCGTTCCTCGTGATTGGTGGCGGACTCTTTGCTGCGGGCGCAGTATTCGCTTGGAAGACTCTTGACCATGTGAAAGTTCGCGTTGACATTTGGCTTGATCCGTGGAAGACGCCAAGCGGGAACGGATACCAAATTATTCAGGGAATGTTCGCCATGGCGTTTGGAGGCCTTACCGGAACAGGCCTCGGTCGTGGCGGTGATACCCGCATACCCGCAGCGGAGAACGACTTCATCTTTGCCGTGATTGCCGAGGAACTCGGGCTTGTGGGCGGTTCGCTAATCATCATTGCGTACTTGTTGGTGATCGGTTCCGGTTTGCGTATCGCCACAGATACCGATCAGGTATTCGACAAACTACTGGCAACGGGTTTTACCCTGCTGCTTGGTTTGCAGGCGTTCATCATCGTTGCCGGTGTACTCCGACTTCTGCCACTTACTGGTGTTGCGCTTCCCTTCATTTCTTACGGCGGGTCGTCGTTGGTTATGAACTACGTGATCCTCGCGCTTTTGTTGCGCATTAGTGATCAAACTTCAAAAAGGGCGATGAATCGTGCGGCGGCCGAGGTGGCGGCATGAATCGCAGCATCATGAAGCTCGGGGTCGTTCTTGTTGCACTTTATGTTGCCTTGTTTGCGAAACTGAATTGGATTCAAGTTGTCGATAAGAACAGCTTGGATTCGAATCCGCTGAATACGGCTGAAGTTCGTCGTGATTTCAATCGACCTCGTGGGACAATCCTTACCGCCGATGGAGCGGTCATTGCGCAGAGCGTTCCGAACCCAGACACCAGTTCGGAGTTCAAACGAATGCGTGTGTATCCCGAGGGCGAACTTTTTGGTCAGGCCACTGGTTATTTTTCGTTTCGGTATGGCTCATCAGGTCTTGAGCGGCAGTACAACGACGAACTCTCGGGTTCCACATTCGATCAACAAGTGAAGGGCTTCGGCGATCTGTTTGTCGCTCGTGAAAACGTTGGCAACGTTTCTGTTTCACTGCGCAAAGACATTCAGGAAACTGCGCGCACGCAACTCGGCAATCGTGAAGGTTCGGTTGTTGCTCTCGACCCACGCACCGGAGCAATCCTCGGGTCGTGGAGCTGGCCGTCCTATGACCCCAACACCGTGAGTTCTCTCGATAAGAAGATCGCTGAAACATCATGGAAGGTGCTCAATACGGCACCCGGTGTTCCGATGCGCGCGCACTTCTACCAAGATCGTTATTTTCCGGGTTCAACATTTAAAGTTGTCACTAGCGGCATTGGTCTTCAGACCGGCAAAGTCACCAACAGTGAACCGGTGTACCCGTTTACAAATGGGTACACGCCTGAAGGAACGAATAAGCCGATCATGAACTTTGGTGGTGAAACCTGCGGCGGGACGCTCCCCGAAATTCTTCGCGTGTCTTGCAACTCGTCATTTGCGCAAATGGGTGCAGAGACGATCGGCGCTGTCGACATGGTTGCAGGCGCTGGTTCTTTCGGATTCAACTCGACGGTTCCAATCGACATGCCTGAACCGGTGAAATCTGTGTTTCCCACCAATCTTGGAAACAATCAGGCGAAGCTCGCTATGTCATCAATCGGCCAGAACGATGTGCAGGCGACGCCATTGGAAATGGCGATGGTTGCAGGAGCCGTTGCCAATGGCGGCGTCATTATGAAACCGCATCTCCTCTTCGAGGTCCGCAACGTGCAAGGCGATGTTGTCTCTTCGTATGCGCCGTCAAAGTGGCTCACCCCGATGTCGTCCTCATCGGCAGCGACACTTTTTGACGACATGGTTGGCGTCGTGAAGGGCGGAACAGCAACAGGGATGGCCATCCAAGGCTGCACCGTTGGCGGAAAGACTGGCACCGCCCAGCTCGGCACCGACCCCCCCAAGAGTCATACCTGGATCATGGGATTTGCTGGTCCTCCCGGGAAACCCCCAACGGTGGCGGTCGCAGTTGTCGTCCTGAATCAGTCGGGCGGCAGCGAGGCCACGGGTGGCCGAGTCGCTGCGCCGATCGCCAAAGCGGTACTCCAGACCGCACTGGCTGCGCAGGGTGGCTGCTGAAGGGCAGATTCCTCTGCTGAGTGGGGTGTACTGCTGGCAAATCGGTCCTAGTCTTTGCGGCGATGAGTGACACTCCTGCGGGCCCCACAGTTTTCAACGATCGATACGAACTGCACCGGAAATTGGCGCGAGGCGGCATGGCCGACGTTTACCTCGCTCGAGACCTCCTGCTTGATCGACCTGTGGCGGTGAAGGTCCTTTTTACCGAGCATGCGCGTGACGCCTCGTTTGTCGAGCGGTTCCGTCGCGAAGCCCAGGCTGCGGCCAATCTGAATCAGCCGAACATCGTTGCGGTCTACGACTGGGGTCAGCAGTACGGCACCTATTTCATTGTTATGGAATATGTCGAAGGTCGACCGCTTTCGGAAATTATTCGCACCGAAGGCCCGCTTCATCCCAATCGCGCCGCCGAAATCACTGCCGATATTGCAGCGGCACTTGGCTTCGCACATCGCAACGGTGTTGTTCATCGTGATGTGAAGCCAGGAAACATTCTCATCACGCCAACTGGTCAAGTGAAGGTCGCCGATTTTGGTATCGCACAGGCGGCAACCACCGGCGATGCAGCTGTGAATCTCACTCAAGCTGGTTCAGTGATGGGCACGGCGACGTACTTCTCGCCCGAACAAGCACAGGGTCATGCAGTTGATCCGCGTTCAGATCTTTATTCACTCGGTTGTGTGCTTTACGAAATGCTTGCAGCGCGTCCACCATTTTCGGGCGATTCGCCAGTTGCGGTTGCGTACAAGCATGTGCAGGAAGCGCCGGTTGCACCCAGTCGCATCAATCCAAATATTCCACCCGCGCTTGAAGCAATCGATCTTAAATTGCTCGCCAAAGATCCGGGTCAGCGATACGCGTCTGCCGAGGATCTTCGTTCTGACCTCCGTCGTTTCCTCGAAGGTCAGCCAGTTCTCGCTGCTGGTTTGATTGCCGGCGGTGCTGGTGCAGCGGCCGGCGTTGTGATCGGTGCCGGTCTTGTTGGGGCCACACCTGCTGACGCAACAACAATGGTTCCCGCAGCCACTGGTGCGGGCGGCGCTGGCTTCGGCGGTCCGCCCACGACTTCGGGCGAGTACTCGCCGCCACCGAAGCAGAATCGGACGGGCCTCTACGTTGGGCTCACCATCGGCGCACTTGTTCTGATCGGGCTCATTTTGTTCTTTGTCGGTTCAAGCATGGGCAAGTCGGTTGTCAAGGTCTCTGTTCCTGATGTCACCAGCAAGAGCGTTACCGATGCCACAAATGCCTTAAGTGCTGAGGGTTTCAAGGTGTCAGTGAAGAACGTGGCCAACGACACGGTTCCTGCGAACCAGGTGTTTGAGCAGTCGCCAAAGGGCAATACCAACGCTGGCAAAGGTTCGACAGTTGAGATCACCGTGAGTTCGGGAATCGGCGATGGCACGGTTCCCGATGTCGTGGGTCGAACCCAGGCTGCAGCGGAATCGTTATTGAAGACCAACAACTTCATTCCTGAAGTCAAGGAAGCTTCCAGCGACACGGTTGCCAAGGGAACGGTTATTTCTCAATCGCCGAGCGCGAATGGGAAGGCCACGAAGAACTCGGTAGTGACGATCACCGTGTCGAGTGGTGCGGGCGATGTATCTATCCCGAACGTTGTCGGGCTTACTGCAGCGCAGGCATCGAACCAACTTGGTCAGGCTGGTTTCACGGTGACAACAACATCGCAGTCGTCATCGACAAATCCAACTGGAACCGTGATTAGTACGAATCCGACCGCAGGAACAAAAGCGGCAAAGGGTTCTACGGTTGCCATCGTTGTATCGACTGGCCCGCCGGCATCAACGACGACAACGACCACAAGGCCTTCTTCGACAACGACAAGGATTACTGCCGACCCGAACTAATCGGCTGCGACTATTGGGTCGTGCCGTTTCTTGTGTGCAAGTGGTCTAGTGGCCGCAGCGTTCCAGGAAGTTGCCAACGAGTTGATGACCGCCCGCGGTCAGAATCGATTCTGGGTGGAACTGCACCCCTTCAACGTCGAATTCACGATGGCGAAGACCCATCACTAAACCGTCATTGGTTTGCGCGGTGATCTCAAGACACTCGGGCACGCTGTCGCGCTCAACAACAAGTGAGTGATAGCGCGTGGCTTCAAACGGATCGGGAAGTCCGGCAAAGACACCTTTGCCTTCGTGCGAAATCAGCGATGTCTTCCCGTGCATGAGTTGTGGTGCACGCACAACATCGCCGCCGTACACCTGACCGATGCATTGGTGGCCAAGACAAACACCGAACACTGGAACGCGACCAGCGAAGGTGGTGATGACCTCGTTGGAGAGGCCGGCATCTTCGGGACGGCCTGGGCCAGGACTGATGAGCACGCCATCGGGGGCGAGTTCCCCGATCTGCTCGATCGTGAGCGCGTCGCTCCGATGCACCAACGGGTCAGCGCCCAACTCGCCCAAATATTGGACCAGGTTGAAGACGAATGAGTCGTAGTTATCGAGGACAAGGATGCGTGCGGCCATCGCTGGAGGACCCTATCGGCCGGGGCTGGTCGCGCCTGACGAGTTTCCCGTCGGCCGCTACGATCAACATCTATGGCTACCGATAAGCGCCCTGCACCTTCTCGTCGCACCGGCGGCCGTGTCACCCCAAAGGGTGGCCCGACCAAGAAGTCGGTCGACTCCGGCCACGACGGGCCGGCAGCCTCAACTCGCTATACGCCCCGATCGGAAACACTCCACGCACCAAGCCCAGCATGGTTACCGGTGGTCATGATCGCCCTTTTCCTCATTGGGCTCTTCGTAATTTTCCTTCACTACGTCGATCTGTTCCTGCCCGGTGCAGCCAGCAACTGGTGGCTTCTGGGCGGACTGGGCTTCATTCTCGGCGGGATCATCGCCGCAACCCAGTATCGCTAAGCGCATCAAGTTGGTCCTGAAACCGATACCAACGCTGGATGGACGGAACATGACCACTCCCACCTTTCTCCACAGGTTGTGGAGAAAGATTTAGAGGTCATCGATGGGTGTCATCATGACCATGTCATCCTGACAATGCCTTGGTGCTTCAGGATCCTGGTCGGGAGCAACGGTCATACGAACTTCGGTTCCGCAGATTTCACAGCGGTACGTGATCTTCACTTTTCGTAGTTCGCCCACAGGGGGCGGTTCAGGAATAGGGCGGGCCATTCCGCCCAGCATCAACACGCCGATACGGAGGATGAGCCAAGCCACCAGGCCGGCCACGATGACCTTGAACGGTGCGTACCCAGCGAGAATAGCGGCCACAACTCCGGCCAAGGCCAAGAGGTCGATGACCGGGTGTTTGGGACGCCACCGGCCGTGTTCGTCGGTGGGTTCGATGGTGGCCATGTGAGGAGGTTAGAGCCGTTCAATGATGGTGGCGTTCGCGAGACCGCCACCTTCACACATGGTCTGTAGCCCGAATCGACCACCGGTGCGTTCGAGTTCGCACAACAGGGTGCCGAGAAGGCGGGTGCCGGATGCGCCGAGCGGATGGCCAAGAGCGATCGCGCCGCCGTTCACGTTGACCTTGCTCATGTCGGCACCGAGTTCCCGCTGCCACGCGAGCACGACTGGCGCGAATGCTTCGTTGATTTCGATGAGGTCGATGTCATCAAGCGACAGGCCGGATTTCTCAAGAATCTTTTTCGTTGCGGGAATTGGTCCGGTGAGCATGATGCGCGGATCAACACCTGCGAGTGAGAAGGAATGAAAACGCGCTCGTGGGGTGAGGCCAAGTTTTGCAGCGGCAGCTTCACTCATGATGAGGGCCGCTGACGCGCCATCGGTGATCTGCGACGAGTTGCCCGCAGTGATGACCCCGTCCGGAGTGAATGCGGGTTTCAGAGCGGCAAGTGATTCGGGAGTTGTGGTGTCTCTGATGCCTTCGTCAGTGCGCAACATTCCGTCGGTGGGAATGATCTCACCGGAGTCTTTGTCGCGTCGCCGCGCTTCAACTGGATGAATCTCTCGTTCAAATCGGCCTTCGTCGCGCGCTCGAGCTGCACGCTGTTGTGATTCAGCAGAAAATTCATCGAGTTCTTCTCGGCTGAGGTTCCATTGTTCGGCAATGAGTTCGGCCGACAATCCCTGCGGGATCAGACCACCTGCATCTTTGTATCGCGCTTCGACTCGTGAGCCGAATGGGAAACCAACACCTTGACCAAATGATGCGCCCATGGGAACAAGACTCATGACTTCAACACCGGCAGCGATCACAATGTCGTGGACTCCAGCCATGACACCTTGCGCAGCAAATGCGGCTGCTTGTTGCGATGAACCGCATTGGCGATCGATGGTGGTTGCTGGAACAGTTTCGGGAAATCCGGCCGCTAATGCGGCGTTACGTCCGATATTCAGTGACTGTGCGCCAACCTGAGAGACGCAACCCATAAGTACGTCTTCGATAAGTGCGGGGTCGAGATCATTGCGGGCAACAAGGGTTGAAAGCACTTCTCCGGCGAGATCGGCAGGGTGCCAACCGGATAAGGATCCATTTCGCTTCCCGCCAGGGGTGCGAACGACGTCAACGATGACTGCATCAGGCACGGTGGTCTCCCGGGTTGTGGTGTCCCGGTCGGCTGACCGGATGGTTACAGCGTGCCAGCGTCGCGCTGGGACTGCACAGGATTGTCATCTTCCCAGATCATTTGGATTTCCTCGAACGTACGGCCCTTGGTTTCGGGAACCCGCTTCCAGATCCAGATGTAGGCGAGGACAGAGAAAAATGCGAACAAATAGAAGGTCGCAGAGTTGCCGATGGATTCAATGAGGGTGAGGAAGAACTGGCTCACGAGCCAGGCCGAACCCCAGTTGAAGGCAGTGGCGACAGCAACGGCACGACCGCGAACTCGGTTCGGGAAGATCTCGTTGATGACGGTCCACACCACTGGTCCGAGTGAGAAGGCGAATGATGCGATGAACACCACGAGTGCAACAAGTGTGATGAGCCCGGCGGTTGTTGGCCCACCTGCGCCGGCACCGCTTGTATCGGCCTTGTCCATGAAATGGAACGTGACGCCAACGGTCGTGAGCGAGAGCGTCATGCCGACGAGTCCGGCTAACAACAGCGGTCTACGGCCAAATCGATCGACGTACACAACCGCAATCAAGGTGGCAAGGACGTTGACTGCGCCGATGGCCCAAGTCGTAGCAGCAGCTTGACCTTCTGGAGTTACAAATCCGGCTTGAGCGAAAATCTTGTTTGCGTAATAGATGATGGCGTTGATGCCGGTGATCTGCTGGAACACCGCCAGACCGATACCAACCATGAGCGGTTTGCGCAGTTTCTTCGAGAAGACTTCTCCCCAGGTCGATGGGCTTTCATCTTCTTCGCGTGATGCTTTTTCGATCTCGTTAATCTCTGCTGTTGCATCAACATCGGGTCGAACTTTGCTGAGTGCCTTTATAGCGTCGTCTTGACGACCGACTTTCAAAAACCACCGGGGTGAATCAGGCATTGGCAGCATGACTAGAAATAACAAGACGGCGGGCACAGCCGAAATGCCGAGCATGACTCGCCACGTGTCTTTGCTTATGAGTGCTTGGTTGACGAGGTAGGCAATGAAAATGCCCATCGTGATCGCGAGTTGATAGATCGAAACAAATCGGCCTCGCAGGCGAGTGGGTGCTTGTTCGGCTGCGTAGAGCGGTGCGGCAACAGACGCAACGCCGACACCGAAACCAACAACGAGACGCCCGATGACGAGGATTGTTGTTCCTGGCGCAAGCGATTCAAGTAGTGCACCAATCACAAACAAAATTGCGGCGAGAAGAATGGTGAGTCGTCGGCCGATCTTGTCGGCGAGAGTTCCAGCGACGAGTGCGCCAACCAGCGCACCGAGGGTTACCCACGAGGTGATGATCTGAATCATTGCGGTGTTGGTATTGAAAGTTTTCTGGATGCCGTCGAGCGCGCCGGCGATGACGCCTTGGTCGTAGCCAAACAGAAGGCCCGAGAGCATGATGACGGCGCCAACAAGCAGCAGCCACTTGCCCATCTTTGGTTTCGCTTGCGTTGCGCCTATTGCGGTGCCATTCGCTTCATCGGCCATGATTCCTCCTCGATCAATGAGGTCACGCTAGGCGTAGTGACTGAGATGGTGACGGACGCTTCAGTGCTCGCTTAGCGACTATTCCAGCGCAGAACTGCTGGAGTCTCTCGCTCCCAACCCAAGAGACTGAGGGTCGCCGGGTCAAGGACAAACCGTTGTCCTTCAACAGGTGGAAGTTCACACCACCTGGCGGTTAGGACGCGGAGAATATGACCGTGAGCAAAGACGATGGCATTGCCGCTTTGCGCGCGCACTCGCGCAATGACTCGATCGGCTCGGTCGGAAACCTGTTCAATGGTTTCGCCGTTTGGGCACTGTCCATTCCAGATCGTCCACCCAGGTTCTGTCTCGCGAATCGTGGTGGTCGTGAGGCCTTCGTAGTCGCCGTAGTCCCACTCGTAGAGGTCATCTTCGAGAACTGCCTGCTCGCGTAACCCGGCGAGCTCACAGGTTCGCTGCGCACGCTCTAGCGGACTACATAAAACGAGTGAGAAGTCGATGTCCGAGAGAAGTTTGCCGGTCGCGCGAGCTTGGAGTTCGCCTTCAGGGAGGAGCGGAATATCAGTGCGCCCTGTGTGCTGGCCGCTCACGCTCCATTCCGTTGCGCCGTGGCGAACGATAGAGAGCAATGGATGGTTCACCGTTGCGGTCACGGGTGGGAATGGATCAGTGGTTCGCTGGGCCATCCGCCATGCCCACGTGTGAGTGTCTGCGCCGCCTTTGGACCCCACGTACCTTGCACGTACTTCTCGACTGGTGGGAAGTCAGTGAGTATGCGTTCGACAATTCGCCACGATTCAAGAACAGAGTCCTCGCGTGCAAACAGCGTGGGGTCGCCTTTCATCGCTTCTTCGATCAGAAGTTCATACGGTTCTGGCCCAGTGTCACGTCGTTCCTCGGGGGGAGGGGCCAGCGTTATTGCTTCGGGCATCATCGTTTCGCCCGGTTCTTTATGGAGCCAAGTGATGGCCGCGAAGTTTTCGGGCTTTGCTTCGATACGAATTGAATTGTTCGGAACGTGATCGTGGTCATCAATCCACAGTGGCCGCGGCGGGCTTTTGAATTCGATCGTCATCTCGGTGACTGTTTCGGCGAGCGCTTTGCCAGCGCGTAGATAGAACGGCACACCGCTCCAGCGCGGTGAATCGATATCGAGACGGAATGCTGCGTAGGTCTCTGTATCGGAATTGGGTTTTACACCAGCGACATCGAGATAGCCGTCGTACTGACCGCGCACAAAGTTCTTTGGCTCAACAACTCGACATGCCTCAAGAACTTTTCCCTTCTCGTCGCGGAGAGATTTCGAGTGTTCGTTGACTGGTTGTTCCATCGCCAGCAAGGCGACCATCTGCAGCAGATGGTTCTGCATGACATCTCGCATGGCGCCAACGGAGTCGTAGAACGAACCGCGGTCTTCAACACCGAAAGATTCAGCCATCGTGATCTTCACCGATGACACGACATTGCGGTTCCAGAGTGGTTCAACGATTGCATTCGCGAATCGAGTCACGAGAAGACTTCGGAGTGCCTCTTTTCCGACGAAGTGGTCAATGCGAAAGATTGCGGATTCTGAGAAGTATTCGTGGAGCGTGGCGTTGAGGGCGACTGCGGAGTTGTAGTCGCGTCCGAAAGGCTTTTCGATGATTAGACGAGCCCCTTCGGCAAGACCGCAATTGGCGATGCCGGTGGCAACCGTGGCGAAGAGCGAAGGCGGAACGGCGAGGTGGAAAATCGGATGCTTGGAGTCCCCAGCCTGACGAGCGAGTTCAGCGAAGGTCGCAGGGTCGGCGTAGTCGCCGGTGACGTAGGACATCTTTGAAGCGAGACGGTCGAACGCCGCCTGATCCCATTCCTCGCCGGCCTCAGCAATCGCGTCTCGGCAGTGGCTGCGTAGATCGTCATCGGTCCAGGCCTCACGGGCGACCCCAATGACTGGAATCCCCAGACGTCCTCGGCATTCGAGGCGGTAAATCGCAGGGAAGAGCTTCTTCTTGGCGAGATCTCCAGAGGCACCAAACATGACGAGGAGATCTGAGATGGGTGCATCGGTGAGCGATTGCAGCGGCATGGGGTCTCCCTAACGAAGCCGTGGGCGAGGCTCAAACTACTCAGTACTGGCTGAGGGTGGCGGTGACGTTGCAGCCAAGGTGTGGCTGAAGTCATAGCCACGCGGGAATGGGGTCTCAACCTTTCTGACGTGGATGTGAACAGATGTGTGTTCTTCTTTCGGTTCGCGTGGCGCAGTCATAGGATCGAGAGCCGTGTCCACCGGGACACCTGGAGGTGGTGCGAAGTGCACGTCGTCGTTGTTGGATGCGGCCGGGTCGGGTCTGGTCTTGCCGCCACATTGGTTGAGCAAGGTCACACGGTTTCGGTGATTGATCGAAAGGCAACGGCGTTCCGTCGACTGCCCGAGAATTTCAGCGGAGACACCATCGTTGGTGTTGGTTTCGATCGCACACGTCTTCGCGCTGCTGGTATCGAACGAGCTGATGCACTTGCCGCTGTAACGAACGGCGACAACTCCAACATCCTTATCGCACGTACTGCGCGCGAGTTCTTCCACGTCGATCGCGTTGTCGCTCGTATTTACGATCAGCGCCGCGCCGCGATTTACGAACGTCTTGGTATCTCAACGGTCGCAACTGTGCAGTGGGCGATCGAACGAGTACTTCGTCGCATCCAGCCCGATACTGACGGTGTCGAGTGGGTTGACCCCAGTGCTCGGGTCTGTCTTGTGGAACGCGTCGTTCCCGTTTCGTGGGCGGGTCGTCCACTTGTTGAACTTGAAGCAGAAGGTCGCTCACGTGTTGTAGCTCTCACCCGACTTGGAGTTGCACAACTCATCAGTCCTGCGCTTCTTGCCCAAGAAGGCGACATCGTCTGGGTTGCCATCGATGGAGATCACATTGGGGAGTTCGATCGACATCTTGCGTCGGCACCGAGTCAAGGAGGACATCACTGATGCGCGTTGTCATTGCAGGTGGCGGAAACGTGGGCACGTACATTGCCACTGAACTCCAACAGGCTGGTCATGAAGTTCTTATTGTCGAAGTAGATCCCGCTCGTGTTGCCCAGGCCCAAGCCGACGGCGAACCGGCAGGCGTGAAGTGGCTCGTTGTCGACGGTTGTGAGGTCTCTGAATTCGCAAAAGCCGAACCCGATCGCGCCGATGTCGTCGTAGCCGTAACTGGTGACGACGAAGACAACCTGGTGATCTCGCTTCTCGCCAAGCAGGAATTCAGCGTGCCGCGCGTTGTGGCTCGCGTGAACAATCCGGCAAATGAATGGATGTTCAACGCGAGCTGGGGTGTCGACGTTTCAGTCTCAACCCCGCACATGCTCACTGCACTTGTCGAAGAGGCAGTCACCGTTGGTTCGCTCGTTCGCATCATGAGCTTCGAGAACGATTCGGCACGGCTTTCAGAGATTCGACTCGCTGATAGTTCACCGGCAAATGGCGTAACGATCGACAATCTCGGTCTGCCGCGCGAAGCCACAATCGTGGCCATTGTTCGTGACAGCAAGGTCGTCTTCCCGCATAGCGACGTCACGCTGGGTGCCGGCGACGAGGTCATGGTTCTGGCGATGGCGGAATGTGAAGACGCAGTTCGCAAGATTCTCGTTGGCTAAAACCCTGTGGTGCGTAGTCGGTTCGTCCCGACCATGACTCAGTGGCCTTTTGCGGCAATACTGTGAAATCAGTGAGGGGAGTATCCCATCGCAGCGGTGTCGTCATCACGGCGCAAAGGCTCTTGAGCCTGAGCTCCCGGTGCCGCTGGTTCGTCTGAGTCCGAAACGGCTCGGGTGAGCGGGAGAGACCTCCGGTCGGTGAACCATTGTCGGTTCCCCAATCGTCCATGTGACATGACCGGAGTTTTTTGATGACCCTCGAATCGACGCAACCGCAGCCCAGCGAATGGAGCGCTCTAACCGGCGATCAGGTTGCGGCGCGACTTGCAGTTGATTGCGGCGTCGGGCTGTCCGCTGCAGATGTGGCCGAGCGGCAGGGTGTAACTGGCCTGAACCGTTTGGCCGAACCGCCTCGGCGCTCGAAGCTGCGGGTGTTTCTCGACCAGTTCCGCACAGGGATCGTCTATGTACTCGCAGGCGCAGGTCTGATCGCCGGTGTTCTCGGCGACGTCAAAGATCTCATCATCATCTTTGTTGTGCTTTTCATCAATGCCATTCTCGGTTACGCACAAGAAGCAAAGGCGTCGAACGCGTTAGCCGCCTTAGAGAAAATGCTCATCACCCGTGTGCGGGTGCGTCGGAACGGACTTACCGACGAAGTTGCGATGGACCAACTCGTTCCTGGCGACCTTGTTCTTCTTGAAGCTGGCGATCGAGTCCCAGCCGACGGACGCCTGATGCTGGCAGCGAACCTTTCGGTCGATGAATCTTCGCTGACCGGCGAATCGGTCCCAGTCGAAAAGCGCGCTGATGCAGTCACAGTCCATGATGGCCCTATTGGCGATCGCATCGGCATGGTGTTTATGAACACCACCGTCAGTCGTGGACGTGCCGAAGTTGTTGTCACGAGTACGGGCATGACCACCGAAATGGGAAAGGTTGCCGAGATGCTCGTGTCGGCGAAGCCTTCCAAGACACCACTCGAGCGACAACTTGATGCGCTCAGCAAAACTCTTGCCATCATCGCGGGCGTGGCAGCCACTGTGGTGTTCATCGTGCAGCTCATTGTCGGTGAGTCGTTCACTACAGCGATTCTCGGTGCTGTGGCCCTCGCTGTTGCCGCAATACCCGAGGGGCTTCCTGCAGTTGTCACCGTGACTCTCGCGATCGGTATTTCAAAGATGGCGAAACAAAACGCCATCGTGAAGCGGTTGCACTCGGTGGAAACGCTCGGCTCAACCTCAGTCATCTGTTCCGACAAGACCGGAACACTGACACTCAACCAGATGACCGCGCATGAAGCAGTTCGTGGCGGTCAGGTGTGGCTGGTGAGCGGGGGTGGCTACGGCTTGGCTGGATCCATTACTTCGGCGGGCGGGCACGTCGTAGGTGACGATGTCGCCTCCGCTGCGCTACTTCCTGCGGTGTTGTGTTCCGACGCGGTGCTTGTGGCTGGCTCTGAGGGTGGGCCTGCCATTATCGGCGACCCAACCGAAGCAGCCCTTGTTGTGCTTGGTGCGAAGGCTGGGCTCGACGCCGTGGAGGAACGCGCGCGTCGGCCTCGGCTCGGAGAAGTGCCATTCGATTCGGCCACGAAATATATGGCCACCTTTCATCGGCTCGATCCAGATGATCCGCAGAGTGATGTCCTGCTTTGCGTCAAAGGTGCGCCCGATGTCGTACTTGCTTTGTCATCAACATTTGCCGGGCAGGACGGCATCGAACTTCCGCTAACTGAGTCTGAGCGGGGCTTCCGTCGCGCTGAAAACGATCGTCTGGCCTCCCAAGGGATGCGAGTGTTGGCAGTGGCGACGCGTCGCCTCTCGGCCGCAGAGGCGGCCGATGCCGATGGCGTAGTTGTTCGCCCTGAGACGTGGGTGAGCGAACTTCGCCTCGAACTTCTTGTTGGGATTGTCGATCCCGCACGAACCGAGGCCCGCGATGCGATTGCGCTCTGTCACCGAGCCGGGATCGACGTGAAGATGATTACTGGCGATCATGCTGTCACCGCCGGTGCAATTGCGGCTCAACTTGGAATTCAGGGCGAAGTCGTGACCGGCGACGACCTCGATGCGATGTCCGACGAAGAACTCTCGGCACGTATCGGGAGCATCGCCGTATGCGCTCGCGTGTCACCGGAGCACAAAGTTCGCGTTGTCGAAGCACTCCGTTCGAACGGCGAAATTGTTGCAATGACCGGCGACGGCGTGAACGATGCCGCCGCCCTCCGTCGTGCCGATATCGGTGTGGCCATGGGAATCACCGGCACCGAAGTCACCAAAGAAGCCGGCGACATGGTTCTGGCCGACGACAATTTCGCCACCATTGTCGACGCGGTTCGCGGTGGTCGTGCTGTCTACGACAACATTTTGAAGTTCGTTCGCTTTCAGGTTGCCACTGCCATCGGTGCAATCTCAGCGATTCTCGGGGCATCGCTTCTTGGTCAGCACGTGCCGTTCACCCCGTTACAGGTGTTGTGGGTAAATCTGATTGCTGATGGGCCAACGGCGATCTCCCTCGGCGTCGATGCCCCGGCTCCGGGTTTGATGCATAGAAATCCAGCGCCGTCAGACTCACCAATTTTGAATCGCAAGCGACTGACGCAGGTAATGCTGCAGGGCATTGTCACGGCGATCGGGGTTCTGGCCGTGTACATGTATGCGATTCAGAATTATCAGCCTGGACTTACTGACGGGCAGGCTCCAATCGTGGCTATGACGATGGCCTTTACCGCATTCGTTTTTGCACAGCTCGTCAATGTCTTTAACGCTCGATCTGAAACGGTAACGGTGTTTTCGAAGTACACCTTCTCGAACTGGAAACTTTGGGCATCAGTAGTCTTCGTTTTCATCATGCAGATCCTGCTAACGGTTGTCGAGCCGCTGCGAAAACTGTTTGAAACGGAACCGCTTTCCGTATCGCAATGGGGGGTATGCCTCATTCCGCCGGTAGTGCTACTCGTGGCTGTTGAACTCTGGAAGCTCAACGTTCGTCGCAGGGTAGAACTTGCCGATTTGTCGAGTGACAACGAATGACAGACTCTACGCATCGAGGGCCGCGAAAACGGTTTGAGGAAATTGAACAAGCCGCGATAGAGGCCGAGTTTGAAACCGGGCGTCATGAAGAATCAGTCGCCCAAGCGAAGCGACACATTCTCATTCGGATCGGCCGGATGACTCTCGGCGTCGTTGTCCTTGTTGCGGGACTCGTGATGCTTCCGTTGCCAGGACCAGGCCTTGTCACCATTGCTGCAGGCCTCGCGCTTTTGGCCTCCGATGTTCCCTACGCCCGCAAACTTCTTGAGCGGGTGCGTAAACGTCTTCCCTCGGATGCCGAAGGAAACGTGTCACGGCCTGTGGTCATCGGCGGCCTCGTGGTCAGTGTGATTACGGTCAGCTTCAGCCTGTGGTGGACCTTTTTCCGTTAATCAACGCGGAGCAAGGGTTCAGGGAACGATGGTTGCCCACGCGTCGAGGAGTAAATCGTCTCCCGCAGTATCGAGAGCGTTGGCGAGGATCGAACCGCGGTTCCATGCCCATGCATACAAACCCGAAGCGGGGCCGCGCACGGCGAGGTCGCCCTTGGCGTGTTCGCGAATCGTTACGGGTTCTCCGTTGACGAACGTCGTGAGCCATTCACCCGGTGTGTCGGTGCAGTGAAGGTGGAAGCTTGATGAGAGTTCAGGATTCTTAACTGCCGACAAAATTGGCATAAGTACGGTGAGTAATTCGTCGATTCCGTCGACGGCTGAGGTGTCGTAGGATGCTTCCAGT
>Ga0114967_10002231_pt1 | contig 16288 bp, 16 predicted proteins | sample M_130628_MF_Meta_FD_92639 | JGI IMG/M metagenome (GOLD analysis project Ga0114967, IMG submission 92639) | Freshwater microbial communities from Lake Montjoie, Canada to study carbon cycling - M_130628_MF_MetaG | ecosystem: Environmental > Aquatic > Freshwater > Lake | place: Lake Montjoie... | reverse complement strand
TAGCCTATGCCCTTTGTATGCAGAAAGTAGGGGGCACGTTCATTTTGAAAATATTCGATTCCTTTATGAAACATACCGTCGACTTTATCGCTATTCTATCCTCGTCATATAAAAGGGTTTATTTAACAAAACCGCAAACCAGCAGATATGCCAATTCGGAAAAATATTTAGTTTGTATGGATTTTATAGGACACGATTCATCTATATATAATATTCTATATGACCAATTTTGCAAAATGCACGAGAACCCGAATCTAGATATAACGAAAATAATTTCAAAGGAGATTCCCTATTGTTTCATACAAAAATTAGAAGAATATAACGCGATATATGGCCAAAAACAAATACATAATATCAATTTCACGATTTCTATTATAGAAAATAAAAACAAACAAGATAAAATAGACGAATTAATAAAATCGAATGTACAAAAATCCGTCGATTGGTGTATGAAATATGATATCCCACATTATACATCAAATAGTTCGAATATTTTTTTAATGTAATGTACATAAATGAAGTCGTATAGTTTAACTCATAACACATAAATTTTTATTACGTTTTGATTTCTCTGAAACACAGGTCATTTTATTATTTGTAGATATTGGATATTTTGTATTTGGATAACCTAATTGGTCTTTCACTGTATATGGGTCTTCTGAAACACCATATGACATTGCATTTGCTGCGGCAATTCCTAATGGGGTTCTCAACGTATTTGCCGCAGTCGTAATTGTATCGTATTTTTTACGTAAAAGTCTAGCACTCGCAGATACTGCACCTTGTTGTGCGAATTTCGAATTGCTTGGTTTATAATTCATAGCAGTATAAGTAGGATATATAGAATGCGGTATATTAGACGTAGATTGTATGCTTGATGGTATTGATGTAGATTTTGCATCATAATAATTATAATCACCAACTGAAAATCCCAATATGTTTTGTATTCCTGTATTAGGTATTATAAAATATGGCATATAACGAGTTATGTCCGCCGTATTTATAGTAACATTATTTGTATTATCTTTAAACTTATTTATATATGTGGCATTATTCGCATTGGCAGATTGCAATAATACTTTATTGTTTATATTATCATAACCTATTGTTAATAATTGTACATTATATACACTTGCAATATTAACTAAATACGTACCATTTATAAAGAGTTGCGCATTAAATGCAGATACAAAAGAATCGAATTTATATGAACCTATTGGTATAGTAACCGTATAGGTAGTCCCATTTATCCATACATATCTGAATGTATTATTATTCGCAGTAATATTAATATAATCGCATGTAGATAATCCACCAGTAGTATAAATATTCGTGGGTGCGGCATTTGGTCCAGGTTTAAGTGATGGATTCCCTTTTCTTAAGAATGCAAATTCATTCGTTGAATAAGATAAATTACGACTAATCAAATATTGACTAGTATTTGCACAATAGGAGGGTACCATTTTATTCGGATTATATACGCGTTTAATCATACCCGCGCTTCGCACTCGTTTTCTAGCATTACACGCTTGGTCTGTTATACATGTTTGATTCGTACAATTCGTTTTACACATACCCGGCAATTCAGTAGTATTATTCGGTATTGTAAATTCAACCGTATCACATATTCCTATAGGACTCTTGGATTTGGATGAAATTACGGTAGACCCAGGCATATTGATATAATCGATTTTATTGGAAATGCGGCGATTGCTTAAAAAACTAGGGGGAGTCGAAATATCCTTGTTATTTGCACCATATACGGCAAGTTCTCTACGGAAAATTTGTAACGGAAGTGCCTTACGTAATTGATTAGGTTTAAGAATCGTCGCATTGTTTTTATTGAGTTGTATAGCAGTCGAAACTTGGGTAAATGTTCTCCCTTTCCATGGAAAATACGTTCTTGTCATATAAAAAATATTTGCATATGAATTCGACATATATTATGTTATTATACTAAAATCCTGTATTATAAAATAAATAACATAAATAGATTTTTATAATATTTTATAGAAGTGATGAATATTATTATACCCTACGAAAAGTTCGACCCTACCCATATTTTTTTCCTAGAAAAACGACCAACCAATTTTCGAGAACCGATTTCATCTATAGAAAGTGAGAAATGGCAGAATATGAATAAAACGGCAACTGGAAATTATACCAAAATCATTTATTCTACTAAATATTTTTCAATGAATGGCATTTATTTATCCTTTCCTATAATACCTTTAACTATACATAAAAATTATATTTCTATTTCTGTATTTGACCTTTCGGAAGAATTTCTAACCTATATGAGAACCATAGAAACAAAGTGTCTCGAATATTATTCGGAATTTTATTCTATAAATAAAAAAAAACGCCCGGTATATCATCTCATGCATCAAATACAAACCGGAAATATAAAATACTATAAAGAAAATCATGGGTCAAAAACATATATTAAAATTTCTGGAATATGGGATACAGAAATAGAATACGGCATTACATATAAAATAATTATGGGGTAAAGTCATATAAAATAATTAAAATATTATTCTATATGACAAGCAAAATACCGAAAATATTGCATCAAATATGGATTGGCGAAAAAAGTCCACCTATAAATTTGATGGAAACATGGCGGCAAAAACATCCGGATTTTGAATATATTTTATGGAATGAAGACGAAATTCTGCGTCGCAGATTAGAACTATCATGTCTACGCGAAATAAATATAATGAATGAGATAAATGGTAAAGCCGATATTATTCGATGGGAGATTCTATATAAATATGGGGGGTATTTTGTAGATGCCGATTCTATTTGTATAGAGCCTTTCGATTCCTTTTTCGAGAACCAAACCGCTTTTGCCACATATGAAAATGAAATTGTTCGTAAAGGATTAATTGCGACTGGCACAATGGGATTTATCCCGAATCATCCTTTATGTCGGGATGTTATTGAGTGGATAAAGACACCAGAAGCAGAAGAAAAAATACGGAATTTTAGAGCATGGGTTAGTGTAGGACCAGCGCTTTTGACAAATATGCTAGAAACGAAGAAATATCCGGATTTCGCGATATACCCTAGTTATTGTTTTTTACCAAACCATTTTACAGGTCCTAAATATGAAGGTCATAAAAAAGTATATGGATATCAAGAATGGGGAACTGCGAAACAATCGTATGATACTATGAATAACGTGGTTTTGCCCGCGGAATTTGCGGAGCCGTCCGTTTGGGTTTCTGTATTAGTCACTAGTTATAATACGAATTCTTCCTATATTCACGAATGCCTTCAATCCATACGTAATCAAAATGGGTATTTCGGTATTGAATTAGTATGGGTAAACGATGGGTCAAATAAAGAATATACAGACGAATTAGAACGCGAATTAGACTGGTTTCGAAATAATACTCGATTTTGTAGGGTCATATATAGTAATTTACAGACAAATCATCGCACTGCATATGCATGTAATCGCGGTCTGCAATTATGCACATGCGAATTAGTATTCAAAATGGATTCCGACGATATTATGTTACCTGACCGCATAAAAATACAAATGGAATATATGAATAAAAATCCCAATAATGTATGCTGTGGGACAAATATTCGTACGTTCTCGAATCCCGATAGTGAGAATCTATTGATAAAGAAATTCGGCAATATTACAAATCATCCTTCAAAAATAGAGTGGGAATCATTCTATATGACACGTCCAGATTGGTTTATTAATCACCCTACATTATGTTATCGTAAATCTGCAGTATTAGAAATTGGCGGTTATAACGAAAATGATAAACGATTAGATATTATTCATGATTATGATTTAATGATTCGACTAATGAAAAAATATGGAGCCTTATATAATTTACCATATGTGCTTTTGTATTATAGACTTCATCCAAACCAATTGACACATGGGCTACAATCATTTTCCGAAGAAAATATCATTCTTATAAATGATATTATCGAAAATGCAAATGTCATATAGGTGTATATCAGAATGTGCTAAATAAATGAATTTATACCAGTGAAGATTTCACTTCGTATCTATTCTTCAAGGGTTTAAAATATCATGCCCATTCTTCCTTTGCGTTTTTGTTGTCCGTTACGAAAAAAAGGAATCGGACCACTCCTCATATCATGTACTCTTGTTAGCGTGGGATTTTCTTCTATTCCTGTAGTAAATTCATGAACATTTAAAAATCCAGTTTCTTCTATAAAACTGGTTGTAATATTTACTACGTTTTGGAGTCCTTCATTCATATTTTGATAATCTAAATCGTTTATAAATCTATCATATTCACCTTTATTTACTAGACGTTCTAAACCATCCTTCAATTGTAAAATATTTTTATCCATCATAGGGTAAAACTGTGAACGATCTATTGGTATGTTCATTATTTTTGCTCTTGAATTAAGCAGATTATCTTCATATCCCCATGCCCAATAATTAGGGAATCCATTCATTTTTTCGAAATCTTCACCTTTAATAGATACGATTCCTCCTAGTGCAAAATGAAACCCGTAAAAATGTTTTATAACTCCTATTTGTGTATCATAATTTAAAAAATTCTTGTTATATGGCATTGTGTCTATATCATTAAACACAAAAGTTATGTTTTTATAATGTTCGGGATAGTCTTTTCTGATATAAAGGAATCCAATATTTTTCATTGCACCACGATTGAAACTACGATTATCACATTGGTGTATATATAATATTTTAGAATTCGGAACGTCTTCTAATATATGTTTCATATGTGTTTTAAAAAAACGATATTGCTGTTCGCGGTCTCTATATGGCACTATAAAAACGATTTTTGGGATGGATGATGATTCTGCTGCTGGTTCTTCAATGACTTCTGCTGCTGGTTCTTCCATGACTTCTGCTGCTGGTTCTTCCATGACTTCTGCTGCTGGTTCTTCCATGACTTCTGCGGCTGGGTTTTCTTCAATAATAATGTTTTGAAAATTTGTATCATCTTCTTTATAAATATCTTCGTATCCGAATTCAGTATTCTCTAATTGAGCATTCTCTAATTCAGCATTCTCTAATTGAGCATTCTCTAATTCAGCATTCTCTAATTCAGCATTCTCTAATTCAGCATTCTCTAATTCAGCATTCTCTAATTGAGCATTCTCTAATTGAGCATTCTCTAATTGAGCATTCTCTAATTGAGCATTCTCTAATTCAGCATTCTCTAATTCAGCATTCTCTAATTGAGCATTCTCTAATTCAGTATTCTCTAATTGAGCATTCTCTAATTGAGTATTCTCTAATTCAGCATTATCTAATTCAGCATTATCTAATTGAGTATTCTCTAATTCAGTATCACTCATATAATATAAAAAAAGATATAAAATAAAATTAATTATACAATCCTAAATGTATTTTTGAATAATAGACACAGGCAATAAATCATGTTTCATCGCATCCAATTTACGATTACATTTATTTATCGTAACCTCTGTAACCCCAGTTATAGCCTTTATCTCTATCTTACTAATATTCAAATTGCAATTTTGTGAAATAAAGAAAATAATCCCCGACGCAATCGATTGAGGCGCATTATCCGTTATCATATTATTTGACTCTATTTTACATGCAATAAATTTAGCCAGCATTGTCAATTCGTGATTTATATTCAATTTACTACAAAATCGCTCTATAAATGAACTAGGTAATGTGGTATGTAAATTTGTCTGTTTGACCAATTCCTCTTTTCTCTCAATATTATTCAAAATATTAACAGCCATTGAACATCCATTCGTAGCACTCGTTTTGTCTAAATGAAAAATCTCCGCTATTTCATGCGCTGTCCTAGGACATTCATTTACACGACAAGAAATATATATAGATGCAGCTTTAATACCATCACGATTCAAACCGCGAAACATTTTTTGTTCCGAAATATCTTTATGTATCGTCATCGCATAATCTATGAAAATTTTAGGTATTCCCGCATTTTGCGCCATTACTGTAATAAATTGAAATTCCTCGAATAATGCCTTTTCTTTATGCGGTACAGATTGCCATTCAGTCCATTGTCCTATACGTCTCATCTCACGCGATGCTTTAGAAGTACAAATTACTTTACAACCGAATGAGGATTCCATTAAAAGAGGATTTATCGGATTTCCACAGCGGGTAGGGTCATTCGTATTTTTATCATCCGCCCCATAAAATCGCCATTCAGGCGAGTAATCCAATGTATCCTTATATATGACCCCACATTCTGGATTCGAACAAGTCGGAAATCCGTCTTCCATAATAAATAATACATAATGACAAAGATGGCATGTTCCAGATTCGTCCACTTTGCTTTCATCTTCAATGATTTGCGATTCTTTATAATCTTGGTCGTAAATTTTCCATATTTGCGATTTATCCATATTCGATAAATTCACTCTATTCTTCTTTGTTCTATTTGATTTCATTCTTCTATGAATTGTATAGGAATGTTTTTATATTTTTTAACTCAATCAATTTTATATCTATTTATATATTAGAAACCTTGTTAAATGAACTTGCAAAAAATGGGTAAAAGTTTTGGAATAAATCCAAATGTATTTTTATCTTTATTGCCTGCGAAAATGAGAGTTAACTTACTAAATAATGATAAAAAAGAAGAAGAAGAAACTAAAATAACCGAAAAAGACTTGAAATTAAATGGTGAAGCGATAGGATTCATAGATAAAGCATTTCAAAGCATTGGGGATATAAAAGCACAAGATAGATTTATTCTTGATATATATAAACCTGCTATCACTAGTTTATGTGAACATATAAACAAACCATCTACTTCTGAACCTATCGCTATAGATAAAAAAATAAAAGAACAATTACAAAAAACGATAAATGATAAATTGCAATCTGTACCATTATTTGACAATAGATTATATTTACCATTAAAAACAGATAGAACATTGTCAAGAAAAGTTTGTAAAACAGGCTATTTTAAATCCGGTTATTTGAGTAAATTTAATTTTGAACAGCCTATATCTGAATCCACTCAAATAGATTTTTTTATTATTGTTTTATTATATCCAATATTTAACGATCCAACCTTTTTGAAAAAATTCGAATCATTGTATCAAGATGCAGAAGAGCTTCTCCTAAAAAAAAAACAGAGAGAAGAGGAGGATACAAAAGAAATTTTAAGATACATGAAAGATAAATATACAAAAGATACAAAAGATAATCAATTAATAAAAGGCGGCGATTCAACTCTTGAATATAAAGAACATATGGATAAAGAAAAATCACCATATTCAGAGAAATTACTTTCAAATGGAGAAAAAATAGAAACAAAATATGATAATGCATTAAAAATGGTTACGCCTATAGCACAAACACAACTTGAGTATACTACATATCCCTTTTTAAACTCTTTTATGACATTACCGACTGTTTATAATACTATAATACCACTACTATTATTTACCGACCCAGAAGATAAAGAATTTTCTAATAAATTTGTGGATTGTGGAACTAGTTATAATATCATACATAACGGGAATAACTTTTTTTTGAATATTATCACAAAATATAGAAAATCGGGGGGAAAAGAAACTGTCTCCGAATTTATTCAATCCTATTTGAATAAACACAAAATTCTAGGGAAAGTCATGGATGAGGTTTCTGTAGAAGGAGGATTTCCTATAAAAAATAGAATCACAAAAAAAAAGAGGGGAGGTTCATTAAGTCCAAATAAATCAGATTTTTATATAGATGATTTTTTCGAAACATTACAGAGTCAATATATAAGCAATTTCGGAGAAATGGTGAAAAATAGTTCATTAGAAGAAAAATTGTTTGATATAATTCATCCTGCAGAATTGAAAAAAATGGCCAATGCATCAGATTCATTATATGACCTTGTTTTCGAATCGTTTTTTACTTCTAATTCACCACATAATAATACATTTAAATTAATGCGAAATATACTTATGATTTTTAATATGAATACATCAGATATAAGAAATAAATTGGAAAGTGAGATGGAAAAAAGAAAATCTTCTCTCGCAATTTTTAATGTATCCGAATTAAGAACAGAAATAACAAAGAAAGTAAATATAAAGGAAAAATTACCTGAATTTTCTGGTTGTAAAAATGCATTACCAATGAGTGAAACGACAGATGGTACAAATAAAGACGAAACAGAAGCAATTCGTCCAAAGAGTGCGGTAGAAACTTTTTCGAAAAGTTTATCAGGATTATCAAGTGTTACAGGATTATCAAAAAGTTTATCAAAAAGCCTACCAGGATTATTATCAAAAAGTGTATCGGGTGGTAGGCAAATATCAACATACAAAATTCGTACCAAATACAAATCTCTATCTGGTAAAGATAAAAGAAAAACATATAAAAAATCAAAGAAACACGGTTATGTGAATAAAAAAACGCGTAAAATAATTGGAGGTATGTCATTAGAAGAGCGTCTTAAACAATTAGAAAAAACACTTTTACAAAAATATGACAATAATACAGCACCAAATAACAAGAATACAGCACCAAATAACAAGAATACAGCACCAAATGATAATAATACAGCATCAAATGATAATAAATCAGCATCAAATGATAAAAATACAACATCAAATGATAATAAATCATTAGGAGACCCATCTGAAATTTTCCAAGAAAAAATTATAAAATCACAAATATATGAATCATATAAAAAAAGTGGACATAGTCTAGAAGGATTAATAGAAACCAAAATAGAGGAATTATTAAGTATTCCAGAAAATTCTACAGAAGCCAGTTTTAAATATCGTAAAATACCTAATTTAAGACCAAAGATAGAAAATAAATTATTATATTTCTTATATGACGCAATAAATAGTGTAACAATCACTAGTAAAACAATCATTTTAAAAATGTGTCAAGATATTATTAATATTTTTCTAGGATATATGACAGAAAACTATGTAGATGAAATCGTATATTGTTGTATTAAAGATAATGAATTTATAGTATAAAGTTAGGAACGAAAATAATAGAACTGAAGCGCATGAATAATTCCTAACTAAACGTAACTCTCTTTTCCAACTTTTCTAAAATATCAGTGCTATACACCAAATTTCCAGTAGGTTTATATTTATCAATCGGTGTATACTGTTTCCCGTCTTTTTTCATCGTTTTCGTTTCTTCTTCTTCCTCTTTTTTCTCTTCCAATACATTCCCTTTTTCATCCACTACTATTCCCGTTTTCTTTTTGAATTCGGCCCTCGCATATGAGGGTATCCAATTTTCCCACGAAACAAATAGAGTATTTGGATGCATATATCTAGTAAAAAATCCGTTTTCTTCCAATTTTGCCACTAGGAACCCAATACAATGCCCCTTATCATAAGTAGGTTCTCCAAATATATATTCCGGAACAGTAAACCAAATAAATTTATCATTCATCTTATTCCGACCCGTATGTGTAATCCGGCGATGTATTCGATTCAGAATTTTATTAAAAATCGAAAGCTGTTTCAAATCCCGTTGGTGTTTTTTTTCATATAATTCGTCAATATTGATTTTACGTTGTGCTTCTTTATCGTCGACATATAAAAAACAAGACATAATATTTTATATCGATAAAATATTATCAGACATTTACCATATAGATATATTTTCAATAGAATTATATGACAGAAGAAAAAAAACAATTACGACATATTGTTATATCAGGCGGACATATATGGGGATTACATGCATTAGGCGTCATCCATAAATGCATAGAAGAAAAAATCATCGACCTTCATCAAATAAAGTCTATGCATGGCACTTCTATTGGTTCTCTGATAAGTGCTATTCTCGCATTAAAACCCGATATGAAAGATATTGCCGATTATTTTATAAATCGGCCATGGCATAATCTGATAAATAAATACGAATTATCGCCATTGGGATTATATAATTCGAATGGTCTTTTAACCTGCGAATTCATAAATGATATTTTGAGTCCTATATTGAAATCGCACGATATTTCTATGGATATCACATTAGAAGAATTCTATAATGAAACCGGAGTAGAATTATATGTCTATACGACGGAATTAAATGAATATGTGACAGAATGTTTATCATATAAAACTCATCCCGAATGGCGTCTATTAGATGCTATATATGCATCTTGTGCTTTACCTATTCTCTTTAGACCATATTTCCGAGAAAATAAATGTTATATTGATGGTGGTATACTAATGAATTATCCATTAGAAAAATGTATAGATTTATATGATAATGACGAGATTTTCGGTATTCCGATAGGCAAGATGATGGAGGAAGAAATAACATTAATAAATGAAAATACAAATTTCGCGGACTATATATCTACTATATTTATGAAAATACTTTTTAAAACTTTGCTTTTTCCAAATAATCATAATTATAATATACCGTATGAAGTAAAATTATATGCTCATTCAACATCAATTGACTATATAATCAATTTCTTGACTTCCGATGAAGAGAGAAAACATGTATATAATTATGGATATGACCATATGAGTAAATTATTAGAAGAGGATGAATTATGGAAAAATAAATTACTGGAACATAAACCTATTCATTCAGAACCGAATTGATAAATGTTTCTAAATTGGTTTCTGTCACCTTCGCATCGAAATCGACCGTATAAGTATCTTTGGTCATTTTAATCGTAGGATAAGAGTCTATTCCGAAATTACGAATAATATCAGCAATAGGAATAGGAGTGGGGTTTTTATTTGTATCATAATCTGTTCCGTCATATGCTTTATAATTTGTTATTACTACATCTCCGTTATCTGTCGTACAATCTATATCAATGCAATTTACAGTGTATCCATTAATTACCTTTTTATCATTATTGGATTTGAAATTCTTCCATTCGGGTTTGGCTTTTTTACAATGAGGACACCAATCCGCATAGAAAAAATAAATATCTGCGTTATTCGAACGGTCATTTGCATTTGCTACATCGGCATGGTCTGAATTTTTTTTTATTGGTATATAATATTTATTGTACATATACGACCCAGCGTATATGAAAAAGGCAACAATAAGAATAATAACTGCATATTTTATATAGACTTTTGTTTTCCCATAAATATATTGAACCAAGTTTGCCATATAAAAATCTATTATATTTTATTTATTCATTATTTTCTTAAACTCTTTTATATGATATTTACAGAAAAGGAGTATGAAAGTGGCGATGGAATGCTTACTAGTGTATGGGGACCTAGTATGTGGCATTTTCTACATACTATGAGCTTTAATTATCCTATAAGACCGTGTTGTAGAGAGAAACAGAATTATTATGATTTTATTCTGAATCTGCGGAATATTCTACCCTGCGGAAAATGTAGAGAAAATCTACACAATAATTTCAAAAAACTCCCTTTGAAAAAATCGGATATGGCGTCTAGGGTCTCTTTCTCGCGATATGTTTATAACCTCCACGAATTAATCAATGATATGCTAAATAAGAAGTCGGGGCTTTCCTATGAAGATGTTCGAGAACGTTATGAACATTTTCGCGCGAGATGTACGAAATCCAAGCGAGAAGTAAGGTCACGTATATTAAAAATGAAGAAAATGAAGAAGTTGGAAAAGGGTTGCACAGAACCCCTTTATGGGGAAAAGGCAAAATGTGTATTGCATATTGTTCCACAAACGGAGAAATGCCCTACATTTCAAATACATAATAAGACTGTAAAACGTAAATCATTGAGAATCTAATTGTCAAATAAAAAATAAAAAGTTTATATATATTTGCATTGTAAATGGATACCATAAAACATACATCTAATTTTACCACATCTTATGATATTTCCGGTTCTCAACTACCAATGAAAAAAATGACACCTTTTTGGTCACAGGACCCGAATATTATTTTTGATAAAGAACAAATATTCCAATTTTTTCCTACAGATAGCATGGATTATAATGCCAAATTAAATGCAATTTCGAGAACTATTATTATTCTCACCGTTTTTACATTCGCATTTACCCGTAGTTTAAGAATATTGGTCGTAGGCGCAATTACATTATTCGCCATCTATTTACTATTTTACTATAAGACAAAGGATAGTGCGAGAACGAATTCGAAAAAAATGGAAAATTTCACTGATGCAGGTTTATCCATAATAAACGATTTATCAATACCTTCCGATTTAGTGAATACATTTGATACGCCAAATCCGTCGAATCCATTCACAAATGTAATGTTACCCGATTATGATTTTAACCCGAATAAAAAACCTGCGCCCCCGTCATATAATGTGGATGTGAATGCTAATATTCTAGATTCAGCGAAAGAGATGGTCAAATTATCAAACCCAGGACAGCCAGATATTTCCGATAAATTATTCAAAGATTTAGGAGAACAACTAGAATTCGAACAATCTATGAGACAATTCTATTCGAATCCTGGTACGACGATTCCTAATGACCAAACCGCATTCGCAGAATTCTGTTATGGTAGTATGATATCATGTAAGGAAGGTAATCTATTCGCATGCGCACGTAATTTAGATAGGTATCAGAATTAGTAGAGGGGGGCATTTGTCATATAGGAATATTTTCTATATGACCTTCACTGCAGTTATCAGTTACTAGTTTGAATGTAGTAATCTATTTGATTGATTTATATGAATGAAAAGGTGTATATGTAACTAGTTGAAAGGGGAGGGGGGTTTATTGAGAACTTTATTCCCTTCTATATATAATATAACAAGATGTTAAATAGTTATTATTTTAATAATAGTACAGGAATAGGCGATGATATAACAAACCAAACCCAACGGGATTTGCAAAATACGAAATTTAATAACTATATCGTATCTAACTTTTTCAGCGAAAAAGTATCCGATGAGCAAATACATTTCGCTACTTCGCAGCCGACTATGATGCTAAATGCGGATAATGGAATATCGAGTTCTGTCATAAATGAATATTCGAATATTATCTTGGGAAGCGAAGAAAGACCTTTAGAAAAAATAATGTTGATGCCCCGCCCCTTTTTGACCGTGCCTTATTTAGGAAAAGGGTCTTGTGACCCTACTTTAGAATCACAATTATTACAGGGCGAATCCGTTTCAGACCGTAAATCTATTACGAATTTGAGTGAAGTAACCTATATGGATATTAATCAATATCCTATGCATGACGAAATCCGAAGTACCGTGAATAACCCGAGTTATTTAGTCGAAGAATCGGCGATGAATGGATGGATACGCGGAGGTGTCTCCACTAGAGATAAACCTGTATCTTAAACCCTTGAAGAATAGGATATTTCACTGGCATAAATGCGTTCTATTTTATAACTATTATAAAATATAATTCTAATATATAAAATGCAAAATAGTATAGCCGATTCTGCAGCCCCTTATTCCGGTGGTAATCAACAACTACAACAACAGCAACAGCAACAACAAAGTGGTGGAAGCTCATTGCAGAGCCAGAGCCAGAACCAGAGCCAGAGCCAGAGCCAGAACCAGAACCAGAGCCAGAGCCAGAATGAGAGTCAAGGTGGCCGAAGAAGGCGAAAGCGAAGCCAAAAAAAGAGAGGCGGAAAGAAGAAGAAGGGGTCCAGAAAGAGGAGGGGGTCCAGAAGAAGATAGATAAAAATAATATAGATAAATTAACCTATATTATTTATGTTTAGGAATCCCGTCGACCAATATACAAATAATACAGAATATAGAGAGGCATTACGCGACTTTTTTGCAATGAAACCAGATAAAAATAATATTCCTACAGGAATAGACGAAGAATCATACGACGAACTTTTATATGATACCAATGCTGTACAAATAGGCATGGATAAAATATTTAACGATACAAAATGTCATATAGAATTTATTAATCTATATTTACGCGCTGCCTCTTCCATGTTATCGGAAGATTTAGAAACAGGACTGGCTATATGTCTTTGTTATGACCATTTCTATAAATTCGCGAATTACATAAGGGGATTTTATGAGAATTTCGAGAACTGGAAATCGGAAGGGCTAGATAATCCCCTTTATAAAGAGTTAATGGATGTCCTATAGAAATATCTTCTATTTGAATTCTATATGGCATCTACTAGAAATAAAAATACACCGGAGAATTATGCTGCAGAACGCTGGGAATTAGAACGTCAAGTATCATATAGAGATTATGTTCATGCTGGGAATGGTCGTCCTATAGAATCTATGTTCTCGGGGGATGGACTATTAATGGGGCGTATAGTACCCACCGAGTTATCTACGAATACGGTTGATATCGAGAGTTTTTTATATGGTGTTGGTTCTACGAATCTGGTTCAGCCATTACCGCCGGTATATGCGTCATTGAAACCGCTGAAATCTTTATCTATGATAGATAAGACGCCTCTTATAATGCCCGAGAACTTGGCGATAGAGCCATATCAGAGACCATTGCCTAGTTAGAGGGGGTATATACTCTGGCTGTAAATCGTTTATTATTATGGCGTTTCTTTTTGAAAGTAATATTTTTCGGTTTTTTCTTTTTTGTCATTTCGTCTGGTTGAATAAATAAGTTGAAAATATCTATCAAATTATTTATTTCGTTTTCTTTGTTTTCTTTGTTTTCTTTGTTTTCTTTGTTTTCTTTGTTTTCTTTGTTTTCTTTGTTTTCTTTGTTTTCTTTTATTAAAATAGGTTTTCTGTCTTCTTCTATAGAAGAATCTTCATCCTCTTCTTCTATTTCTATTTCTTCACTTTCTGAATCAATCGTTGAAGTTCTCGAATCTAATTCTAGAGAAGAATCCTCGTCGCTTCCTATAAAAGAAGATTCTGAACTATATGATATATCTTCTTCTTCTTTTTCTTCTTTTTCTTCTTGATTTTTTTCGTTTTCTTGGTTCTCTTCTATTTTTTCTTCTTTTTTATCGATTGTTTGAGAACCACTTTTTATAATACGCAATTTTTCTAATATGGAGTCTTTCGATGTTTTTTCGAAGGGCAATGCATCGAGTGGTGCAAAATCTACCATCGCATAATTCATATGAGGATTATATGAACCATTCTCGAGAACTTCGATAGGAACTTTTATGATTGCTTGTATATATTTTTTCATATGTCGTTAGGTTATATTCGTAAATCATTTCTATATGTTTATCTAAAATAAAGTTTTTTATTATGTTGCTGCTACTTGTTGTTGTTGTTGTTCTTTTACATTTTCTAACTCTGCTTTTATGTCGTTAAAATTACCAGTTAATAATGAATTACGTAATTTTTTTATTAATTGCGCATTAGAGTCATTAAGATTAATACCATCTGGAATTTGAATATTTTCATTTACTTGATAACAAGTCAAATCTGTAGGATGAAATTTTTTATATTCATTTTTTTTTTCTTTCAATAAAACGACTCCTTTGTTGTTTTTTGTACGGACCATTTTTGTTTCTAATTTTACCTTTTTTAAATCATACATTTTTTTACATTTATATAAAAATTTTTGATGTGTTTCTTTATCTGTTTCTTTATCTTCCTCTTGGTCTTTTGGTTGAGATTTTAATTCTTTTGTTTCTGCATTATTATGAAAATATATTATGCCATTCACGTATTTGATAAATGTATCAAAGTCTTTATTAAAATCTTTTTCTTCAAATGTTTCAAATTTTTGTCCATTTATTTTTTTTTTTAATTCTTTTGTATCTAAAAACATTTCATAAATATGTTTCGATTGTACATGTCCTTTATGAAAATGTGTTTTATAATAATTCCATTCTTCTTTTAAAATAAAATTTATTAAATCTATATATAATTCTCTTGATTCAATTAAATCTGATGTTGATTCTAATATTTTACCATTATTATTCGCATGATATTTTTTTTCTTTATTTAAAGAACCAAAAAAAGTCTTTATTTTTTCTTTTTTTTTTATATCAACTTTTTGAATACGTCCAAAATCAATTATATATGTATAAGGTTTAGAATCTGTTTGTAATTTATTATATAAAGCACCATTAGAATCCCCTATATATATATTATATTTATTTTTTTTTACTTCATTTGCTTTACTATAAACCATAATATTATTTTTATGTAAATCGACATGTATAAAAGATTCATGACCATATATTGGAGTTACAATATTCAACATTAATAATATTTTAAAAAAAAGATTTGCATATAATTTTATTTTATTTTCTTCTCCTCCTCCTACTTTCTTTTCTTTCTCTTCTTCCTCTTCTTCCTCTTCTTGTTCCTCTTCCTCTTCCTCTTCCTCTTCCTCTTCCTCTTCCTCTTCCTCTTCCTCTTCCTCTTCCTCTTCCTCTTCCTCTTCCTCTTCCTCTTCCTCTTC
>Ga0114967_10002227_pt1 | contig 16300 bp, 18 predicted proteins | sample M_130628_MF_Meta_FD_92639 | JGI IMG/M metagenome (GOLD analysis project Ga0114967, IMG submission 92639) | Freshwater microbial communities from Lake Montjoie, Canada to study carbon cycling - M_130628_MF_MetaG | ecosystem: Environmental > Aquatic > Freshwater > Lake | place: Lake Montjoie... | reverse complement strand
TCTCTCTTTACAGACACTACATTGATTGCTTGATTTGCTCATAGATCTCCTGTGAAGTTGTACCTCAATTGTCTCATGGCGTGGTTAGCGTGAATAGATAGACCTTTTGGTATAAGATTAATCTTAAGTTTATACAGGTATTTTTAAAAAAATAAATGTACAAAAATGATACATTATTATATAAGTTAGGAAACTATGCAAGAGATCATTGGACTCTCCGGATGGGCAAGATCTGGTAAAGACACAATAGCTGATTACTTAGTAGAGCATCATGGATTTGTTAAACTCTCGCTTGCTTATCCAATGAGAAAAGCACTTTATAAACTTGATCCCGACATCGTGGATATAGGAAACATGAATTGGTCCCTTAGACAAGCAGTAGATCTTTGCGGGTGGGAGCATATGAAAACCTCGCATCCGGGTCTCAGGGGACTTATGCAGAGAATGGGCACAGAAGTTGGACGAGAGATGTTTGGTGAAAATTTTTGGGTAGATCAAGTAATTGAAGAAGCTAGCAAATATGACAAAGTCGTCATTGCTGACTGCAGATATTTAAACGAGGCAGAGGCAGTACGATCTGCTGGTGGGCAAGTCTGGAGAGTCTCTAAAGACTCAGCTGCTGCTGCAAATGATCACGACTCAGAGCATGGACTGGATGACTATGCTTTTGACATAAACTTAGATAACAACAAAACTATAGAAGATTTGCATAAGTTAGTAGAGGAGCTTAGAAATGGAAGATAACCGAAGAATGTACAAGATCAACTGGAGAGCCATTGATCTAGAACAAGACATTGATGAATCTGGGTATGTGTTTGTAGCGGCAGAAAATGAACTTGAGGCTGGAAAAGAGTTTAATGAGATGGAGTACACCATTAGAGAGGCCTCATACGAAGAAGCAGAGGCATACGTAGCTGGGTACGAAGACGGGTACGAAAATGCAATTGTAGCCGATAGGCTAAGCGGCATCGACATAGATTTTGATCAACTAACCGAGGTAGACTTCGACAAGTTATACCCACCCATCAAGGAAAATAAAGAAGACAATATCTAGATGGTAGACACTTATGATGGTCTAGCTATTCTCTACACTAGAGTCTCGACCCAGATCCAGGTACACGACGGTGTTTCCTTAGATGTCCAGGAACGTCAGCTCCTAAGTGCAGCAAATCTAGCTGGCTACGAGGATATAGAGATAGTCAGGGAGGAAGGGCGCTCAGGTAAGTCTATTTCGGGACGACCTGCCCTCTCAGAGGCTCTAAAACGACTAGATGAGGGGAAGGCCAAAGCACTTTTTGTAACCCGCCTAGACCGCTTAGCACGCTCTACAAAGGACTTTTTAAGTATTATTGATAGAGCTAATACTAATGGCTGGCGTTTAGTAATGCTGGATCAAAATCTAGACACTTCAAGCTATCAAGGACGCTTTGTAGTTACAATCATGTCAGCCCTAGCCGAGATGGAACGCGGAATCATCGCGGAGCGTCAAAAAGACGTTCATAAAGATAGACGTATCCGTGGAATTGTGTGGGGAGTTGACATGGGACCAAGAAACAAGACGTCAGATGACATAAAAGAGCGCATTAAACATGAACGGTCAATAGGAAAGTCATACAGGCTCATTGCAAACAATTTGAATGCTGATGGGATACCTACGCAAAATGGTGGTAAATGGCACCCAACCACCGTTAAAAATATTTCAGACTTACTCTGATGGTTTGCTATTAAGCAACAGTACCTCTGCAAAACTTCCAGAGAATGCGTAATCACCATGGTGGGCCGTGTTTACCCAAGGAGCAGCATACACTTCTCCGCCCATTTGCTTCCATTTTTCACAGAAATAATAGTCTTCACCTAAAAGCTCACCCTGATCATTGAACTGCATATCAAAAAATTGAGTGATGTCTCGAACAATAGTCTGTCCATTTTTAGTGGTCACATCTTTATATGTTCTGCATGACGGAGCCATTTCTTCAAATACACGCCTACTTATATACATAAGCCCAGTCCCAACCCCATCAACAGCCACAGGCTGATCAATGTGGATACCTACACCCTTGGGGATACTTCTACCAATAAAATATCCAGAGTACTTAGCTAGATCAGTTTCACCGGCAAGGACAGCTTCGCGCACCAATGCCCAGTTAATACTCTTTTTAGGGTATATTGCACCAATGACATCTTTACCAGAGTCAATCATGTCCAGCACAGCTAAAGGATCAAAAGAAGTGTCAGCATCAACAAATAGAATACCGTCCGCACCGGAATCCAACATCTCGTATACCAATGAGTCTCTAGCACGCGTGATGATGCTTTCGTTATACACAATTGGGTACGAGATGTGATCCCCCCTAGAAGCTAGGGCATAAGAAAGAGGTAGCACGCTGTGCATGTAGGCACCTTTACAGTTACCACCGTACATTGGTGTTGCAATTGAGATATGCATATATTTCCTTAAGTAAGTTGAGCGGGGGAAAATTACAACCAGAGAGGGAAGTTGGGTTCCCTCCGCCCTGTGCTTCTCTCCCAAGTAGCACATTTAATATCTTACACTAAATTAGGATAAAACTAGCAAATAATACTAGACAACCATACTGATTGATCCCCAGTCAACGCCACCACCATTTGAGACAAGTCGAGGAATTAAAACTCGGTTTTTAACTTCAGCACGAGAACCTTGTCCAGTAATTTGAATACCGCGGTCAGCAAGCTTTCTGTGGAACGTACCCATGTTCATAATAAATCTTTCACCACGCTCTTGAGACCACATTCTGTAGATTGTGTATAGCTGCTTAATACCGGTGCTAGCCCCCTGAACTTCTTTAGTTTCTTCTTCCAGGAAGATACCGATACGGTCTTCATTCTTGCGATAAACGTCTGCAGCCTCTGAAACAGCTGTGCACCAACCAAGTGGATCACGAGCAGAAGATCCTAGGTACTTAATAGCACCCTCAACGGCCCATGACAAGATAGCTGGCAGCCCACCCTCTGCATCAAATAGGTACGCCTTTAGATCTGGATCTGGTGACTCCGGGACATTACTCCATGGAACAGGACGAATACGACGCCACATGGCATCATCATTAATTTGAGGTCGGTGGTTAGTGGTAATCCACAGCTTAGCCTGAGCTTTAAATGTGAATGGTTTTTCACCAGGAGATCTGGCAGAGATTTCAGATGAACCAGTCAACTTTTTGACTGAATTCTCTTTCATGCGTTCAGAATCTGGCAACTCATCTACCCAAACCATACGCTTACCACGAAGTTCAGCCCAGTGATACATATCAGTACTACTAGTTGCCCCACCATTATCTGCAAGAATGCTTGAATCGAGTGGCCAAGCATATTGACTAGTTCCCATTGCCTTAACAATCGCTTCTACAAACGTGTTTTTACCGGAGCCTGGGGGGCCATACACCAAAAACATTAGGTCTTGATTATTCAAACCAGTAAGCGTGTAGCCAACTGCACGTTGAATCCAATCTTGAAGTTCTTTATCCCCACCGGTAGCAAAGTCAATGAACTGCTCCCAACGAATATTACGCATTCCAGGAGTGTAGGCAACTGGAGTACGCTTTGTGATGTGTAGGTCTGGACGACCACGTAAAAGCTCACCGGTCTTTAGATTGATTACACCATTAGATACACCTAGCATATATTCGTCGCTGTCCCAAGACTCAACAGGGACCACAACACGCTCGTCTGATACGGCACTCTCTACAGCAGAATTTAGACGGGAGTTTGATTTAGCTTGGTTCGCCCACTTTAAAACTTCATTGCGCTTGTCTTGATCATCATAGTTACGAACTTCAGCAGCAATGACTGTTGGAATGCGTTTAGCAAGTTCTTTCATTCCTAGATCCTCGGCATCCGGCTTCCAGTACTGACCATCCCAGATAAACCAGCCAATACCTGGAGTATAGCGAACCGATGAACCAAAAGAATCCACAATACGTCTGCCATTACCAATATCAGATAGCGATCGTTTTCCTGGAGTACCACCCTCGGACTCACGGATAGCATCTGGATCAAGAGGAACATCGACGTTTCCACTACCAAACGCATCCGAGATTGAAACACCGCTGTGCGCAGCATCAGATACAGCCGCTCCAATAGTGCCGCGTATTTCCTCTGGCTTGTACGCAGAGTCTTGCCCACTTGAAGAATCAGCTGATTGTGGTTGCTTGTGTTCAGTTTTTTTAGCACTAGAAGAAAGAGTTTCTTGTTGGTTCTGTCGAGCCCAGTCCTGAGCACCAGGCCAAATCATGTCGCCTACAGGATTATTAGCAACAAAGTCAATAGCACGACGAACGTGCATAAGAAGACCGCCCTGGCCTTCAAGTTCAAGCGGTGGACGAACCTTCTCGTGATTAAACCTAATCATCAGAGTTTCTACTGCAAGCTTTCCAGCTTCAGAATCAACATTCATCTTGTTTGCGATTGCACAGGTTAGCTTGTAAATATCTACAGCACGAGATCCTTCGGTAATACCCTCTTCAAGAAACTTATTGATGTCAACCTTTTCGCCGTCAGAGTTCAGATCCCCTAGCCAGCCCCAATCACCCTGACCTAGCGAGGTACCTCGACCGCGACTGCTCTTTTTGCGTAGAGCATTTAAAAGCTCTTCTGGAGCATCTGCCATAGCAATCTCCCACGGAGCTCTACCCTCAGCCCAATCATACGTAACACCAGATCCATGGCGGCTAGGTGCGACCATTACGTACCCGTTGTGCTTAATATCAATACCTGGCAACCCAGCTGCTTTTAGGTTTCCAACAAACTGCTCGCCATCTTCAACCTTGAAATAAAGGTGACGACCTCTAACTTCAGTTCCAAGATAGTTATAGACACCCGTATACGCTTCCGGTGTCGCAGGGAGGGTGATACCAAGCATCTCCTCAAACTTTTCAAAAGAATCAATACCCCCAGATCGTGGATCAATATCAACAACAATAAATCCAGAACCCTGACAGTAGACACCAATGTTTGATTCAGGATTACGTTCCCACCAGGTAGCTACGGTAAGTGCATCATCAGTTGCACGATCATTCCACCCACCGATTAGGGGGTGCTTACCCACATCTTTAGGTTCAGCGTGTTTGTCGTTACAGGTGCATCGGCCACCATCGGTAATACCAAAACACGGGAGTAGTTTCCAGCCAGTTTGCGCATACCATGCAGCACCTTTGGCAAGTCTTTCCGTGTGCGTCGTTTGGGGAGAGGACATTACTACCTTTCGATTGGTGAAACTAATTAGAGATACTACACCCTAGGCCAGGGTAATGGCAAATTAATGCTTAATTTTTGCTTTTTTGACAGTGTAGCACGCCTAGGGCCAATCACCAAAGTCAGGTTAGGATACAATTATACATAAGTTTTCTAAACCTATATATAGGACCTTTTATGCAATTTGACTCTCTATTTACCGTAGCAGCTGTAATAACCGCTATTGGTGTTCTTGTCGGTGGAATCATAGCCGTATACAGATTAGCACGAAAAATTGGTGATTCCATAGGGGTTGACTCAAAAGGCCGGACTCTTTCAGAAAGATTAGAAAGAGTCGAACATCAGCTCTGGGAGAACGGTGGCAGCTCGCTGGCAGATCGAGTAAATATCATTGAAGCTCACTCAATAAAGACCTCAACCGAGATTGAAATCATTAAACATTTTGTTTTGGGCACTCAACCAGATACAATAGATAAGACAACAATAAAAAGAACTAGAGTTAAAAAAGCAAGTTAATTAGAAATCTAGCGTTCAGTACGCTATCATATATACAAAGACACAAATGACACACGAAGGAATACAAAATGTCTCTTTCAGATCGTTTATCTGAGGCAGAAAGCAAAGCTAAAGTTTCCGCTTGTAAAATTGGAATTCTAATCAACGGCTCAAAGCTTTCTGAAAAAGAAAAAGCTCAGCTATCAGCAATAATGTCTGTACCAGAAGGTAACCCAACTAGGGTGCCCAATGTTGCCCTAGCTAAAGTCCTTCGAGAAGAAGGCCACGATATCTCAAACAGTGCTATGGATCGCCATAGACGAAATGATTGCAGCTGCTATAGAAAGATAAATAAATGAGTCTCTTTGAAAAACTAGAAGATTTATCAAACCCAGGTAAGAATGGTTCTGATATCAAAGCACTTAATACTCCAGAGAACTGGCGTCCTCGTATGGACGTCGATGATGTCTCTGGAGGTTTTATTATCTCGGAGCCTCGTGAGCCGGGGCAACCTCAGGATGCAAAAGATATTCTTGAAAGTTTTGACTTAGATCCAAATGATTGGGAGATAACTTCTATCCGTCGCGGTAAATGGCAAAAGTATGACGGAGAGTATCTAGAGTCTCTTCGCGTAAATGTTGTCCCAGCTCGAGTGGCACTAGAAGATCGACTAGATGCAGAGTCTCTTATCGATGAAGTTAAAAAGTGGCGTCCAACTGCCGGTGTAAAAAAAGCTACAGGAGATGGAGCCTACACCATTGTTGCGAGCGACCAACAGATTGGTAAAAAAGCAAACGGACAAGGAACCCAACAATCAATCGATCGAATTCTACATCTAACTGAAGCATCAATAGATAGATTCCATGGCCTCTCTAAAATGGGATTAAATCTTGGAACTATTGTTCTAGCACTTCCAGGAGACCATGTAGAGGGTTTGACAAGTCAAAATGGACGCCTACAAGGCCAAGCTGCATCAGATTTAGGGCTAACAGAGCAGGTACGAGTTGCGCGTCGACTTTTAATGGCTCAGATCAAAGCTCTCGCTCCACTAGCAGAGCGGTTAGTTGTTCCGGTCATCAATGGAAACCATGATGAGGTAACTCGTCAGGTAGCTGCCGATCCCGCTGATGGCTGGAACGTTGAGATTGCCTCGGCAGTTCAAGATGCTTGTGCCGAAAATCCAGCACTACAACATGTAGAGTTCAGGTATCCCGCTACTGGACACCAAACCCTAACTATTGATATAAATGGGACCATGCTTGGGTTGTTTCATGGCCACCAGTCTGGACGAGATGTAATGAAGTACTTATCTGGGCAAGCTGCAGGACAGACTGCCCTGGGCAATGCAGACGTGTGGGTTTCTGGACACTTTCATAACTTTAGATCTATGGATATTGGACACCGCCTCTGGGTGCAAGCTCCAACAACTGATCCAGGTTCAGAGTGGTTCCGCGATCGAGCAGGTCTAGAATCAAAACCTGGACTATTGACAATGGTTCTAGGTGGAGACTACGATGCTCGTGAATACCTAAACGTTATTCCAGTAAGACTTTAAAATAAAGTTTCTGGATTAATATTCTTTTTGTTTGCTTTCTCTGCAATCATGGCATAATAAGCATTAATTGCGTTTGAGCTGGTCCTGCTTCTCCATACAAAATCACAATCCAAGCATCTAACTAAACGCACGGTAGTCCAACGACCACCATCTGGATTTTTATCAATATAAGCTTGAAGTCTGCTGGTCCTAGCACCACAATAAAGACATTGAGGGAATCTATCTCTACGAATTTCAGCACCATCTGCATTTACAGATAGAGTACGACGAATTTCATGCTCGTCTTTACCACCCCAAATACCCCATATTTGACTATTCTCTAGAGCCCACTTAATACAATTTTTTCTGACTGGACACCCAGCACATAGGGCACGAGCTTCCGACTTTTCCCGGGAGTCTTCTGAAAAGAAAAATTCTATTTTACTTTTATTTACTGGCTTAGCACATTCGCTATTTTCTTGCCAGTCCATATTTTTACTTGGTTCCCAAGCATTCATTGGATCTCCACCCATGTAGTTTCGAATATTTCGTCAACTATGTCACCATAGACAGTTTCTCCAGAAGAGTTGCATACAGATAGATATATCTCGCCATCAATGTGACCAGAATAACCATGAATAGTGTTAGCAGCCTCAACGGCACCATACCCACGTCCAAGCGAAACTACTGACCCATCCCGCTGTAGTGCAGATGCTAAAGCACGTTTAACTACGTCTATAGACAAGTCAACGTGCTCATGAGTGTAAAAAATAATTGTAGAAGGTCTGGAGGGGACGAACCCTTCTCCAGACCACTCAACCCAAAGGCATTCGCCTTTTCTAGAATCTTTCATCTACCATCAATCTGTACAGATTAATTGTATCCGATTAAAGCAAATAATTACAATAAAACTCGGGATGTTTTGATTATAATTTTATTTAATTTTTGCTAGAACATCAGCCACATACAGGCCAGATCCAGCTAAGTCATCAGCAACATTAATCTCAAGATCAACATGACGTTGAATGTCTTCAACAGACAAGTACTCTCCGCTAACTTCACCGTAGAACTTAGTCACTTTGGCAAAAGTTTTTGCCATAATATCCATGTGATCCTCACCGGATACCTCAAACTTCAGAATAGTTTTTACCATTATCGGATCTTTTTCTGTAGCTTGTTAGGGTCATAGTGGGCACCATCAATCTTTGGAGCCTGATCATCGCTTGAGTTGAAGATGATATCGCCAGATCTAATGGCAACAATGATCCCGCGACGCCCATTGTGAATATAACCAAGCTCACCGTTGAATGCATCGTGTCTTACTCTGACAATGTCTCCAACTACTAGTTGTCCGCGCTGAGCATCAACCCAGAACTCTTCAGTTGGTAGCGGCACCATTGAGTGCCCTAGCCCAACCTGGCTCAAGATATCTAGAACTTGCTTAGATTGCTCCGGTGGTAGATCAATTTCTTCCCATGTCTTAAGCATTTTAAGCACAGCTTTACCGACACCAATACGAGTTTTGGACATAGCAAACTGCTCCTTTACCCAGTCATAATTTATTTTTCGCATATTATTCCTTACTAGAGGAGATGCGTAGTGCATTCTCCAGGTTTTTTGTTGAAACATTCTTATCTGGAATAGCTTCCAGATAAGAAAGCATTTGTTCAGTAGAAAGCTCTAGCTTTTCCTGATGAGATAGATCTTCAATCGCTTGGGCAAGATACCCCCACGATGAACCAAGTGAAGAGGTCTCAACCCAATCCGAGTAGACGGGTGTAGAGGCATTCATAGCCTGAACGTATCTAAATGACCACCATGTACCATCACCCCTATACGGGCTTACAATGGCCCCAGAAGACCTCATAATCTGATCTACGACCTGCTCATCGGTCCAGCCTTTATTCCATTTCATAGGGAGCGTGGGGAACGCTAGGGTAGCCGTGAGTTTTTTAGCGTCTTTATTATTTAGGGTATCTACGACCCATTTATTGCGTTTTTCAGCCACTACGGGGTTACCAGGTGTTAAAAAATGAGAGTCAAAGTTCAGACCTAAAAAATTTTTTAATGAGTTTTTGGGAAGTTTTTTACCAGCACTTTGGTCACTCTTCCAAGGCAGACTAGGGTACATAGTTGTAGGCCACTCTTCGTGCAAAAGCTTGGTAGTTGCATTGGCAATCCTACTAGAGATGGCCACATCGGAGATAACCGTAGCATACCCTTTACGATACGAGTAGAACTCTTTTAGAAGGTTACTCGGATTAGCTTCAATTGCCTTCAGGCTGTTTAGGATCTGCACAGTGTTGGGTGCATCTATAAACAATGAAAGCTTAGTTGAAGACCACAACAAATCTATGATGCTAAGAGCACCATACACCCGATTAGCTCCAATACTTGTGATTGGACCGACACCGACTACAACAGCGTCAAACTGATCTAAGTCACTAAAAGTTTTATTTAGGTCTGGGTCTTCCCACGTTACCTGGTGACCAGCGTCTACCAGAACCTTATTAAGCACTCCAGCAAAACTAAAGCACTTGACATTAGCACTAGGTGATGCCTGAGGAGCTGTCATTCCTGTTAAATATATACTTGCCATGATTCCCTAAATTTATGAAAGGGGCCCCGTCTCCGAGGCCCCCTAACCAGACTATCTCTAGAATGGAGCGTTAGCTGGAGCAGCTAGCGGAGCCGCTGCTACAGGAGGCGCAGGTGGTGCAGGTGGAGCTGGGGGTGCAGGTGGTGCAGCTACGGTAGCCGTTTCTGGCATAGTGTAGGGAGTTGCTGCAGGAGCAGTAACGGGGGCACCAGTGCTCACGTAGTAACGTGAGATCTTGTTCTTCTTAGCACCCTGGTAAACCTCAGAGGCAATCTGAGCACGGAATGAGCGACCCTGTAGGGTTGCTTCAATCTGAGCATTGCTAGGGTTGTTAGCTGTGAAGAACTCGCGAGGGATGCCAAGGGCAGCCATCTTTGAGAAGAAGATGCCAAGAGCATTCTTGTTCTCAGGCGAGATGGTAACGTTGTCCCAGATAAAGCGGTTAGCAAATGGACCGCTAACAATCTTTGCCTTTACCTTGAACATGGTTTTACCAGTGGTGGTAGTACCTGCTGGAGCTTCCACAATCTGAAGGTCATAATCACCATCAGGTAGTGGTTCGAAATTGCCGGTGGCCTCGCCGGCATCTTTTACTAAATCGGCCCAGTTGAGTGAACTCACTGTTTGATTCCTTACTTTTGGGGGTTGGGTGAAGTCTAGGACTTCTTCTTTGTTTCGGCCTTTTCACCGAAGATCATGTCAAGCATGCGCTCGACTCCAAGGTTCTGTTGCTCAACGATTGAGCCCAGACGTCCTTGAACGCGTTCACCAGCTTCAATTTCGTCTGTACGCTCTACGTACATACGACGTGCCTTGTAAGGCAAACCCGTTGGATCTGGGTTCTGAATGGTTTCCATAGCAATGTATCCAAGTACATCATAGAAGTATGGAGCCTGAACTGCAAGTTGACCTTGTAGATACGGGTGCATACGACCATCCTGACCACGGCGTGCCATGGCAGTCAATACAACAGCCTCGAGAGCCTGCGTTGGGTGCATTGTTAGGTCACGTAGGTCGCGTAGAAGAGCACCCATGTGGCGAAGTAGCTCGCCCCACTGCTGCATCTTCATCTGCTCGGTTCCTGCGATGTTGTCCATGCACTTGACCTGAAGCTCCGATATGGAGTCAATAATCAAGGACTTGAACTGATGTTTGCCGCTTTGAAGCCATTGGAATGTCTTCATAACGACGTCATAGTCACGTACCTGGACTACAACTGTGTCCCATGTGCCGTCAGCCACTGGTGGCTCCTCGCGCATTGGGTCCCAATATCGAACGTTGATTGGAAGAAAGCGGTGACCGCCTTCCACGTCAAGCATTAGACGAGGGTATGGTGCAGTCACGGCGAAGGTTGATTTACCAACCTTGGATTCGCCATAGACCATTAGGGTTAGAGAACGCTGTACTTCTGACATGCTACTCGTTACCTTCCTTCTCTTTGTCTTTACCGTAATATCCGTATGGGTCGGCGACCACATACATCTGCTCAATAGCTGCTTCAGCTGCACTACCGTCGTCAATCATCGGACAGATTGTGTAGAACTGACACTTCCATTTGCAGTCTTTGTTCGGGCTCGGATAAGCCACGAAGTTTGGGTCTGACCCAGAGTCAAGAGCTTTCTTAACTCCCATCAGATCACTAATCGTACCATGAATGCGTTGCCAAAATGAGCGCATTGTGAAAACATTGTGACGAACTTCAATCTGTTCGTAGAAAGGAGGCTTGGCATTTGCTGTGCGCTTGACTTTCTTAAGCATGGTAAAGATACCACCCTCGGAGCGTTCTCCAGGTTCTTTATTCTGCGCAGATTCTAGGAGCATGTAAGTAAGAATTTGCTCGTTCATCTGAGCCTGGTTGGCAAAGTCAGAGAATGACCCACCAACGGTCTTGAAGTCGCGGAACATACGTACGCCATCGTTCTTGCGGCGAACTCTCATATCGAGCTTACCTTGAAGAATAACTTCACCATCAAACAGTGGCATCTGAATAATCTCTTCGTTAGAGATTTTTTCCAGGTTAGAATCAATGCCCTCTTCGTCCATCCACTGTAGGTAGCCCTCAAGCATTATGCGACCAAGTTCCGCCTCTGATTCTAGATCAGAAGTATCGCGGTACTCAGCAACTAGCTTTGCAAGGTCCTCGGCTACAAGGGTTGTGTGAGCTTCTAAAAGACCCACCTCACCGTCAGACGAGTAATAACGGTCTAAGGCTTCGTGGATACGAGAACCAAGTGCAAGAGCTCCAGTGAACTCTTTCTGTCTTGGCTGTAGACGTCTATAGTAGTTTAGCCACCACTTACGTCGGCAATCTTTGAACACCTGAATCTCTGAGTTAGAGAGAACATACGGTGCTTTCACTTCTAGTGTAGTTTCGTCATTCATATTTATAGCTTACCTGCCTTGTCATCTTTTAGCAACTCCAAAAGTTTAGCCTTGTCTTTAACAATCTGATCAAAGTTGTCTGCCTTAGTTTCTAGAACTTGAAGAACACGTTCTTCAATAGTTCCCTCGGTCACGTAGTCCATGATAATCACGGAGTCGTGGATCTCTGAACCGATTCTGTGGATACGGTCAAGAGCCTGCTTATGGTCAACTAGTGACCATGGACGCTGTAGCATAACCAAACGACGAGCAGTCGTAAGTGTTACACCAACACCACCGGCAGCTGCAGTGAATAGAATCCACTTAGTCTTACCAGCTTGAAAATCATCAATAGACTTTTGACGCTCGTCTTCCGATTGAGCACCAGTAATTAACCCATGAGCAATACCTTCTTTAGTTAAGCGCGCACTCAGTAGCTCAATAAGCTGGCGAGATACGGCACAGACAGCTACGCTATCGTCTCCAAAGTCGCCTTCTTTAATATCATCCATAACAGCGTCAACCTTACAGGATGGCTCTGACAAAATGGGCCTAATCTCTCCAGTAACCTCATCTACAACCATCTCAGCAAATGCACTTGCAAGCTGAGTTAGACGAGTTGTCTGAGTTAGAACGCTAGAAGCTACAAGAACATCTCCGCTCTCAAGTTCAGCAATCATATTTTCACGCATATCTTTGTAAGCTTTCCCCTGTTTAGCCGACATCTCAACATCGCGACGTTCAAACATCATCTCTGGTAGCCAAGGTAGAACACGAGCTTTTAGCATACGTCTCATGCGTGGGTTGATAGTTGCGTGGAACTCTGCTTCCATAGTTGGCTTCACACCAAGAACCATCATTCCGCCAAAAGCATTCAACATAGTATCAACCATGCGATCAATCCAGCGAGTCTTGCTTGGCCACTCTTCAGGAGATAGCCAGTGAAGAATAGACCAGAGGTCCAAAACATTGTTTGCCATAGGGGTACCAGTAAGAGCAAAACGAATTTGTGCATCTCCTGTGGCTGCCCACAAAGCACGAGTCTGCTTAGACTTAGGGTCTTTAGAGCGGTGCATCTCGTCGGCTACAACAACCTTGAAATCAATATTGTTTAGCTCACGTATGTGCACATCACAACGAGCCTCAGTCACTCGGTCATCGTGACCTCCACAGGACTTGCAACGGGCCAGTGCTACTGAACCAAAAGGAGCTAGTCGAGAGTGCGAACGAAGTGACTCCCAGTTAATTACATATACATCGGCATTTTCTTCAAACTGCTTACGACGTTGCGTCGCAGTTCCCTTGATCACCTGCACATTAATTTTGCCTTCTGGCCACCACTTAGCAAACTCGCGTTGCCAGTTCTTTTTAAGAGTGTTCGGGCAAACGACCAAGGCTGGAAATACTACTTCACCCTGTTCTTGCAATACCTTAATGGCACGGATTGCCTGAGCTGTCTTACCTAGACCTGGTTCATCGGCAAGCAAAGCTCGCTTAGCGGTGGCCAGAAACTTAACACCAGCACGCTGGTGTGGGAATAGATCTTGATCGCCCTCCCCGTCTGGGAGCTGCTCCAATTCTCGAAGTTGAGTAGTTGGATCAATACGAATGGCACGCTCATTTGATGCCCACTCAGATAGTCGTGACCCTACGACAAGTTCATCACGAAATGTGGAACGTAAGGCTAAACAAGCAGCCCATGAAACCGGAATTTTCCACAGCTGGGTTTTACCATCGTAGCCGGCTCCGGGGATACTTTTACAAAGCTCCTTGAATCGCCAGTCAGCGGTAATCATAATATTGGAGCTAGATTCATCTAACTCAACTGATACAGGCACTATGCCTTCCTTTCGTCATTACATACATACTAACACAAAACAGGAAAATATATTTCCCAAAAACGCTTAGTATCTATTTATTTTAGAAGTTTTAACGGCTTCCAACCGCTTTTTACTAACCTTAGCAGACCATGTCGGATACTGTCAAGCGCGTGACCCTCGCCGCCACGATGCCAGTACTCAAGGGTTTTGAGTTTTTCATTGTTAAACATAGCTTTAGCATCGGCTGGAGATTGAAAATAGATGTCGTCAGGCGCACGACCGTAGTCCATCATAATCTGCTTAAGAATCCCAATCTGTTCAAGCGAATATGGAGCTTGCGAGTTTTTAACAGTTTGGGCATTGATAGTAAATCTCTCACAAACAACTTCTAGTCTTGACCCCTTTGACTGTGAGTAGGCAAAAGCTCTACGGATAGGGTCAGCATATTCGTGCTGCTGAACCTCCATAGACCAAAGCAACACTGGCTCAGCCTCTGGACTGTCCCAAGTGAAGTAGGAGAGCCCAGTGGCTTTTCCTGGATCTACTGAAAGAACGTGTCTAGACATATTTCTGTCCCCAGTTCTCCAGTGGTCCATCTACATCAGCTGTAAGTGGCACAGCCCAGCCCTCACGAGTAGTCATACACTCACGAACAATCTGCATAATATCCTGAGCATCTTCACGCGGAGCATTCAAAACAATTTCATCGTGCACAGGGACAATAAGCAGATCAGTTAGATCAGCCTTATCCAACTTAACAAGATTAGACTTAAACACTTCTGCAGCACCGCCTTGGATTAGGTAATTAACTAAAGTATACACACGATCCTCGTCACAAGGCAAGCGACGTCCAGTCCAGGTATTTACATACCCCTGACCCTCTGCGCGAAGACGTCGCATGCCTACATCTTCAACCTGCTTCTGGAACCCAGTCATACCCGGAAAACGTAGGTCAAAAGCGTCAGATACAGCCCGCATCTGATCTTCTGGAACACCTGCAGTTAGGGCCTGTTTAGCCACTCCAGCCCCGTACAGACGTCCGTAGACTACACCCTTAATCAGAGATCGACGCTTGTCTGATTTGACCATAGAGGGGTCCTGGTAGATCTCACGACCTATCTCAGTGAATGGGTCAGAGCCAGTTGCATCGGCCAGGTTAAATAGGCTAATGAGGTTTGGATCCTTAGAGAGCGATGCAAACATACGGAACTCAACTTGGTCAAGGTCTGAGGTAATGATGACGTGATCATCATCTTTAGGAAGGAATGCACGACGGACGGTATCATCTCCCTTTGGCAAAGTTTGCAATGCAGGGTTAGTGATTGACATACGTCCAGTACGAGCACCCATTGTCTTTACAGACGGATGCACAAAGCCGTTTACGTTATCGTCAAGGAAGTTTTTAAAATAAGTATTAGCCAACTTGTCAGCTTTACGTTGCTTTAGGACAATATCAGCCAGCTGTTTAACTTCAGGAGTACCATCAATAAGAAGCTTTTTGATTTGATCAGCGGAAGCAGATTTTTGACCCGATGGTGTGAACTCTGTAATTTCAGCACCAATAGATTCAAAGATTCTAACTAACTGAATGTTGCTAGTAATAGATTCACCATAGGTAGCTTTACCCCACTCTTTGACTTGCTCAGTGTAGCTAACCAGCTCATCAAATTTTTTCTTAGAGTATTCCAAGTCAACACGGACACCATTGAGCTCCATACGAGTGACCACTTTTCGAGCAGCCATTTCTAGCTCATAAGCTTGAGAGTAGGGTTGACCGGGGCCACACTTCTCCCAAAACTGTTCAAAAAGACGCATTGTAAGAACTGTATCTAAAGCACCATAGGCCCAGTAAGGTTCAAAGTTAGTAGGAACAGTTCCCCAGGTCCACCCGTTTTTAGCCAGCTCTTGATCAAGAACTGACTGCAGCTGAGCCGCCTGACGGTCAACATACTGAGAAGTTAGCTTTTTCAACGCACCCGATCCTAGCGGATCAATTAGCTGAGCCATAATCATAGTGTCGTGCGAACGGTGCCACGGAATATCCCACCGCGATTGAATATCAAACCAACGAGCTTCAAAGGCTATGTTATGGCAGACAATCTGACCATCAAATTTTGCCATTGCCTCGTAGAAAACTCCAGCCCATTCATCCCAAGGGATAGACCACCCGGTCTGGCCATCACCAACTTGAACTAGACGAATACGTCCATGCCAAGGGGACAGAGCATCAGCCCTAGGACGCCCAGGAAGCTCGCCAGTTTCAAT
>Ga0114967_10002226_pt1 | contig 16303 bp, 13 predicted proteins | sample M_130628_MF_Meta_FD_92639 | JGI IMG/M metagenome (GOLD analysis project Ga0114967, IMG submission 92639) | Freshwater microbial communities from Lake Montjoie, Canada to study carbon cycling - M_130628_MF_MetaG | ecosystem: Environmental > Aquatic > Freshwater > Lake | place: Lake Montjoie... | reverse complement strand
GGCAGAGAAGAGAGCAACCTTTGTAGTATTTGGGAATCCAATTTCTAGAATACACATTACTTGTTTATAGAAACGGTCTTCCAGCATCTGGTCTGCCTCATCTAAAATTAAACATTTAATATCACGAGTCTTTAGAATATTACGCTCCATAAGATAATACATTCGGCCTGGAGTTCCAACAATGAACTGAACGCCGTTTTCAATAGCAGTAATATCATCTTTAATAGGAGTGCCTCCCGTGGCACAATAACAGTTTACGGGTATGTATGAACCAATATTTTTTGCTACATTATAAATCTGTTTAGCAAGTTCCTGAGTAGGAACTAGAACAAATACTTGTGGTTTATTAAGTGTTGGGTCAATTACCGACATTGAACCGATAGTAAAGGCACCGGTTTTTCCCGTCCCGCTTTGAGCTTGGGCTAAAATATCTTTCCGTTCACGAATTGGCACAATAGCTTTCTCTTGAATTTTAGAAGGTTTTTCAAACCCATATGAATAAATACCTCTTAAGAGGTTTTCTGATAACCCCATATCATCAAATGACTTGTATTCGTTAACATTAGCATCCATTCTTTTTAATACTATTTCAAATTACTTTATGTATCCAATTTTTTACAAAATTTGTAAAAAATTAAATAATTGTTTTTATAATTACTAGTAGTATAATGGATTCAGATAACTTTATTACCTCTGGCGGCATCGATATTGACGATGTAGAAGATGTATTAGAAGAACTTGATGAGTTTGATGATGTAGAAGACCAGCCAGATGTTGAAATTCAAGAAGAAAAAACTTATTTCAGTAATCCAATTGAAACACTTCTAAAATATCATCCAGAATGTGTTCTTGAATATGAGGATGCAGAACAATCTACAATTCCTTTACGAACAACTCTTTCCGAGGGAGACCCTGTCCATCGTTCGATGCCATTTCTCTCAACATTTGAACGAACTAAAATTCTTGGATTCAGAACAAATCAATTAGCTCAAGGCGCACGTCCTTATGTAAAAGTTCCAGAATATGTTACTGATGTAATCGATATCGCTAAGTTAGAATTGAATGAACGTAGATTACCTTATATTATTAAACGTTATATGCCTGATGGAACATATGAGAAGTTTAGACTTTGTGATTTAATTATTCTTTAATTACAACTTGTAGTGTTTGTAATAGAATTTATTTTTTCCTCTGAAGAGTTGAAATAATTAGAATAATCTATATCTTTATTTTCAATATTACTATAATCTTTTGATTGTTCTGCTATAAATGGAACACTTGATACTATTTTTAAATTTTTATTATTCGCCCATAAATCAGCTATACCACCATTATCTAATTCATTTTCTAGCTCTAGATATGAATCATAAGCTCTTGAATTCCAATAACAAAAATGAAATGCTTGTGCTTTTGTTCTATATAATTTTATAGAATCTAATTTACAAAGTGGTTTAATCGTATTACTATCATTCCACGCATAGTATGAATTACCTCCCACATATAAATCCCATTTATCTTTATTATTATCTAACCATTGTTTAATCTGCGGCCATAAATAAAATGATTCTGTAGGCATACAATCATCTTCTAGAATTAAGACAGTAGGTAAATTATTTTCTTTTGCCATCTTTATAATACTTATATGAGATAAAGCACATCCTTTTGCCCCATCATCATGTTTAATAGCACTTATTCTATACAGTGTTAAATAGTTACTAAAATAGTTAATAATTTTCTGTAAACGATCAGGTCTATTATCTAAATTTATAACGTATGCATCATTAGATATATTAATAAAGTTTTCTTTTATCTTAAAATTAAATAATAGATATATTATTATTAATATTATTATTAATAATATATATACATATTCTTTTTTCATCTACTATTAGTTTAGAGTATTAATAAACTCTAATTCTATTTTCTGGCGCTATATAAAGTGTATTCTCTACTTGAATATTAAATGCTTCATACCAATCATCTATCTGACTTACAATATTATTTACACGAAATTCGGGAGGAGAATGTCTATCCATAAATAAACCTTGTAATTGTTTTCTTTTATGTTCTTTTGTTCTCCAGGAAACTGCGTATGAAATAAAGAATTGTTGAAGTTCATATATTCTTTCTTTCTCTGGCATATTATGTATTTCTTGTTTTAATGCTTCTAGTGATATTGATATTCCTCCCAAATCTGCTAAATTTTCATTCAACGTTAACTTGCCATTTATTTTTGTATTTAGAAGTGTAGAATTATTGTAGAATTCAATAAGTTTCTTTGAAATAGCATGAAATCTTCTATTATCTCTAGGAAGCCACCATTTTTTTAGAAAGCCATGTGAATCATATGTTCTACCATCTTCATCAAAGGCATGAATCATTTCATGACCTATTACACAACCTAATCCACCATAATCCCAGCCAATTGATTTACTATTTCCAAAATAAGGATACATCAATGAACCAGCAGGAACTATAAAGGTATTTATCTCATTATAGTAGAAAGCGTTTACAATAAAAGAAGGTTCTGACCAAGTTTTATTAGGAGTTGATTTTTTATTTAGTAGATAAATATCATTATCAGTAGAACTTGCTGCTAGTAGATAAATATTCAATAATAAATTATCTGTTTGTAGGTAAGGAAGATTTAATCTGTAGTAGTAGTCAGGCCAGCCAATATTTAATACCATATCTTTCATTTTATCTTTTGCTAACTTTTTTGTCTTATCTTCTAGCCAATTATTTGTTTCTATCTGTTTTATAGCAGATTTACGTATTTTTTCAATAAAACTAATTGCCTTCTTTTTTAGTGAATCTTGTAAAAAATAGTTTTTATAAAGTATTGATAAAGGAGTTGTTAAATATTCCTTTAAAAGTTCTAGTGTTAGAAGTTTTTGATAAATCTTTTTTTCTTGACCTCTTAAAGTCTGAGCAAAAAATTTATAATGAATATCATCGTATGGTGGTGGTAGGATAGGAAGAGCATGAAGTATTATATGTAAAGTAAAAAGTTGTATCCATTGGTCTAAAGTAAATGTTTCAAATGCTTTTTCTAAAATGTGTATCCAAGTTATACTTTGAAAACGATATGTGTAGTTCTTCCAGTTCTTAATACCATATGAATTAAAGAATGTTTTCCATGGAAATTTTTTAAATTTATCTTCAAGATCTGAACCTTTTATTAATATACTATTTTTAGGAGTTAGACCTTTTATATGAGCAGCAAAATACGCTTCTAATGTAACAGTGTTTGATATATCATCTATTTCAAGAAGTTGACATATTTTTTTAATAACTCTTATATACGACATTAAGGTTCTTATTTTTCCTGGCGCAGTTCCTTTATAATAAGTAATATCAGGTAATCCTAATGTTCCACTTGTAAAAACAAGATTATAAACTGATTCATCTTTATCAGTTCTTTCAAGTTGTAGTGTAGTAGATAATAGAGAATCAACTTTATTTCTAGAAAAACTTCCAAGTATTTCTCCAATATCATCTATTGAACGAATACAACGTAGCTTCTGTATCTCATTTTTTAAAAGTAGTATACTATTTTTCTGAACACTTACTCTATTTGACGACATTGAAAAACGACCGATCGCATCTTTTAGTTGCTGTTCAAAATTAGTTGGCTCTTTACCTTTACTAGCAAATGCTTCACAATCTTTTAAAATAAAAAATAAATCTTCTTCTATAATCTTACCAATTTCATCATCTACGCTATAAGATACTTGATAATCAGGAATATCTGCTTTTTTTAACCATTCATCATTAACATATAAATAAAAATTATCACCGGGATGAAAAATGGTTGAAAATTTTGGAGATTTAATATTCCTTTGAAATTTTGTTGTATACTTCTTCAAAGTTGTCATACCTATTTCTTACTATTAATTTAACATTACAAGTATATGTATAAGCTTTACTCTTATATATTTTATTTTTTAATAAATAAAGGCGTTTTTCTTGAAGTGGAGAAATCCTACAAGATTCACGCATCTACCGTTTTATTAGATTTGTTATAAAACCCTGTAGATTTTACTAACTCATATACAAGAGGATTATCTACACTTGTATCTTCATAACTACAGAATTCGTACACATTTTTATCATTATACATGTATAAGAATTTATTATCTTCTTTTGTTAATAGCATATATCCAATATTCTGTAAATGACCTGCTACTTGTGTCGAGTATATATTAGTATCAGGTTTATCTGTATAGGATACAATTACTAGACCTGGTCTATAAGGAGTATTTAGTAAAGAGAATAGTAGTGGTATTTCAACACTGCTGCCAACTTGAATATTTAATAGATCAATTCTATGATTATCAAGTGAAATGTTCATTATATCACAAATACTTCTTACATAAGTTTCAAATTTCATAGTTTGAACTGTTTCTCCACTAATATCACAAGTGCCGTCAAAATAAAAAGGAAGTGAATTTGATAATCTAACATTTTTTCCTAAAATCCATTTATTAGTTACTCCTGTGGTAAATGAGCATGTTGTTTCTTCTGTTTCTTTGCGAGTATTAAGAATACTAACTACTTTATTCCAGTCACCTATTTTTTCTTTATTCCATTCTACAATATGTAGAGGGCATCCTAGAGTTTCTGCTACTTCTAACTCTGCTAGTGGAGAACTAGAAGTTCCAACAGAAATAAAAACTGTTTTAATTCCTTTTACAGAATAAAATTCCCATAGTTTATCAACAATTGGTAAAGGATTAGAACCAATAGAACCAATTAGTTTTGTCTTTTTATCTTCCGTAGTTGACATTCTTTTAAAACTTACGTTTATTGACGCCAATTTTTCCCGCAACTCAAACAGTTGATAAAGATTGTCATTGGTTCATCCGCAGAACGTGTTTGCATCTCATAATATGTACATTCACGCTTGAAGCAGCGAGTACAGAAGAATTGATCTGTTGCCATTGATTTATTTCCTTCAAGTTGTCGCTTTTCAATTAGTTTCTGATGTTCAATTAATTCTTTCCACTTTGTTTCAAATAGACTATAATGATTCATTGAACAAATTTCATTGAATGTTACTTCATTTGTTTTATATTTATTAAGAAGCTCTTTATTTTGAATGTATGAATTTGAATTTAAATTACCAATTACTTTTCGCGCAATTGATTTATAAAGTTCTTTATAAAGTTCAATACTCCAATCACGAATAATATGAAGATTCATTGCGGATGATAAACTCTTTTTATAAATCTCATTTTCAAGTGTTTCACTTTCTTCTTCAGAAAACATTGTATCAAATAACTTTTTAATTACTTTAATAGTATTCAATCTAATCTCATTTTTACTAGAGTTTTCATCAAGCTGTTTATCAGGATGAACATATTTAGAGATTTGAACTGTTTGAGATAAACTCTTCTTTTTTCGTTCCTTCTTAACTTCTACAACTTCTTCTTCTTCATAAATTTCTTGAAATTCACTATAAGCCTCTTCATCAACAGGTTCATCAATTTCAACTTCTTCTTCAACTTCCTCTTCTTCTTCTTCAAAATCTTCGTCATCGTCATCTAAATCATCGAATCCGCCAAATGCTTTAGAATAGAACTGTTCATAATCATCAACCTTAAAGTTAATAGGTAGGCTAAAAGATGTATCTGATTTTGATGCTACTAGAATAATATCTCCAAATACTAATGTATTATCATGGGGTGGAGGTAGTTCATGTTTATTCTCAGTTCCAGCTTTCCCTTTTGTAAAACCAAATAAGTATAATGTAATTCCTTTATAACTGTATGTCCCAATAACTTCTACTTCTGTTTTTTTCTTACAGTATGTTTGAATATGTTTTAAAGTTAATTCTTTATCATTTCCAAGTGAAATTTTACCACTCTTTACTTCTGCCTTTTGTGTAAGAAGTAGGACAGGAACTACACTCATTCTTTATAACAATAAGTTATGCTTTAATACTTTTAATTTTTTTATTTTTTTGTTAAGGGTTTAAGTAATTAGCACATATATTGTGTAGTGATGAATTATGAAATTAAGTATCATTTAACAAATAACAGTATTCAGTCTGATAATAATCTTTATATTTATGATTTTGGAAATATCAAAGGTTTCTTATATGATAATGAATTTAAACTCTTTAAAATTCTTAATAAGGATTTTAAAGAAAATATTTATATTGAAAACTGTATTTGTGCTGAACAAATCCCTTTAAAAGTAATATCAATTGAAAAATATTCTTGTAAATATGAGAATAATAGATATTTAACTCCTAATTTTACTGTTATAGTTAATCCTTATTTTCAACCTTCTCCTCCTTCACCTCTTCCTTTACTACCTCAACCTGTTTCTCAACCTTTACACAAGTCGCCGAGAGACAAGAAAGAAAACTTAAGAAAGAACGAGGCATCTCCATCACAGGGAGGTGAGAAAATACAACAGGGATTAAAGTTTCAACAATCTCAGATACAGTCTCCCAAGAACCAGTGGATGTCTTTAGAACAGATAATGAAACATTCTTTGCCTTTAGTTCCTCCACAACCTTCTTTACAACAGACACAAGTAAATCAATCTTCTCGTTCTTTGAATAAGAAGTCTTACCAACATTTACGGCAACCTCAAAAGAGAGTTCAAAAATCTTTTCAAGGTTCCAGTTCTCAGAATTCTTCACAAGTTCAGAATTAAGTGCTTGTGTGACAAAATTCTCAATACTCATTCTTTTCTTATATTTAGATGGAAATAAAAAGTCTAGATAATTTTTACACTATAATCCTCATTTTAGTAGTATTCGCAGTAGCATATTTTGGATATATATATTATACTAAACAAGAAAACTTTGAATCTCCTATCCCTAAAGGACTTGTTACACACCCAGAACCTATTAGAGTTCCAAGAGAAGTAAGTCCTTCTGGTCCAAATCCTCCTAATGCTAGAATTCCAAATGCTAGCATGAATCAAGAAGAATCACGAGGTATTTCTGCTAGTGATCCACAAGATGAAAAATATGGTTCTCAGAATATTCAAGATAATTTACGTTATCCTGAAAGATCTTTTGGACCTGGGACAAAGAATAATGGAACGCAAGTATTAGTGGATTCCGGGGCTTCTAGCACTAAACTACTCCCCACAGCAGAATCTATTCAACCCTTTAATTCAGAGACTATAAGTTCTGGGGGTTTAATGGGTCCTATTGGTGCGAATGATACAAATTTAAATCAGAATTATTCATCTTTTTAATACGGTCTAAAACGTTTTGAACTATATAATATAGTAAAAATGTCTTCTGAACAGGAACAAATCGCTCAAGGGTCATTAAAGAGTTCTCATAGAAATACTCACGCTGCTGTTTTAAAGCGTGCTAATAATTTTCAAAGTCAAAAAGCAATTGAATTTCTAAATTCAACAAATTTGGATTTAGTAATTCAACAAAGAATTTCATCGGATAAAGCTGAAATACCATTGAAAAAAGGGACATTTTTTATTCAAACTTTTATTACAAAATCAGAACCAGGATTTCTTGTATTTCTCCCAAATCTGCCAGCTATTTTTGTAAAATACAATTTAACTAAAAAAGAACGTCTTATGACAAAAGGTCAGCCATTGTGTTATTTGTTACGATTTCGTGTAAGTGTAAAAGTAAACGAAGGTTCAATATTTATTGCTTCTATTGATACTATTAATCATAGAATATTTCTAGAAGATATTTATTTTTGGGCTAATCAGAACTTATTTTCTAATAAAACTTTTTTAGAAAGAAGAAATTTCATGAAACAGTTTGTCGAATCTCATTGGATGCCAGATTCTCGTCTTCTTGGTGGATTAGTAACTTCTATTATTCAACCACAACCTCTCTCATCTTTTGATTCAGTATCTGATACAACTGAGTTCTTAAAAGTTGTTCTTATTCCAGATTCTCCAAATAAACGTAGGTTTGCCCTATATTTAAATGAAACTGAAGCAAAGATTGATGAAGGACAATACTATGGACGAGTTGTTGAAAAACCAAAACAAGAATTAAAGAGACCTACCGTCGCAAAAGCGGTAAAAGATCCGATTCTACCAGATGTATTTATTCTATACAATGGTTCTGAAAATCTCGGACGTGCATGTATTCAAGACTTATTATCGAGCAAGAAGCTAAAAGATAAAAATAATATTAATGTGAAAATATCTTATAATGAAGAGTTTAAACGTTATGAAATTACTGATTTGGAATAAAAAATAACTAGTAGTTAGATGGGTAAAAGAAGAAATATGCGTAAAACACAAAGAGGTGCCGGCTATTCTTTTGGACAAGCAATCGCACCTGAAGCACCTTACGCTCAAGAAGTAATTGGTGGACCTAAATTAACACCAGATTGCTTAGATGCTACTCGTCCAGGCCTAGCATCTACTTTACCAGGCACTGGTGGACTCCCGGGTTTTGCGGGTGGTTCTCGTAACATAATGAATAGTGATGGTATCGCTAAAGCAATCGGTTCACCTGTTATGAGTGGTGGTCGTTATACCGTTGATGTTGGAGCAGGTCCTCTAACAGGATCTGCTGGCCCCAGTCTAGGAGGGTATCCAGTTATATCACGAATTGGCTGTGAAGGAGGTTTAGTAGATACATCACCGCAAGGTGCACAGCCAAATCCAACACCTTTACAAAATGGAGGTGTTGGAGGTGTTGATAGTGCTTATTACACCGCACCTACGGCGGGTTATACTAATAGAGGAAGTGAGTGGGTAAGTTCTACTGGTTCTCCATCTTTGTTACAAATACCTTATGATGCCCGTATTGCCAATCCCGCATGTAATAAAACAGGTGGTGGTAGAAGACATCGTAGAAAGTCCCGTAAATCTAATCGTAAAACTCGTAAGTCAAGAAAAACTAGACGATAAATAGATGAGTCGGCAACCTTATACAGAAAATCGTAATGAACAAAAAGGTATAACTATAAGTGGAACTATAGATGGTAATAATCGATTACCTGCTAGTTATTCTACATATATGAGAGGTAATAATAGACCGTTAGATGCTAATTATAGAAATAAAGCATTTGGCAGTGGAAGAACTGAAAACCCCTATAAAAATAACTATAAAAATAAGTTTGATAGCAGATATCCTTCTATTTGGAGAAGCCCTACTGCTGTAAATTTTATCCGCAGATTAGATGAATGGGAGAAATCTGCCTTAAGTGCTGCGTTAGGTGTGCCATGGATTCCTCCTCCTCCTCCTACTATATCAGCAGGACCAGCTCCTTCTCCTTCTCCTTCTCCATCTCCAGCAACTGATACAGTAGGACCAGTAGCTAATATAATAATTTATGGACCTACAACTGTTAGATTTAACGCTCTTGGATTTGGATATGGTTCTACTGAACAATCTGGTGGTGCTATAGTTACTAGTGACACTGATGTCGATTTATATGTTGCAGATAATGGTAGTCTTAAAAACTATTTTATTAAAAATAGTGATGGTGTGTTATTACGATTAAATCAGGTTGATGATAGTTTACAAATAATTGATCCTGAAACAACTGAACATTATCAGGCTGATCGTAATATAAGTTCTATTAATGATGATATAACTAACAATATAATTCCACTACTGAATAATGAAACAGATATTGGTAATGTTATTACAGAAACATTAAATTCTAATATTTATGATACAACTTTTAAGTTAAATCTTACGGATAATACTAGTTATAATATATTATATGATAATAATACAAGCCAATATTTTATTAGTAAGGGATCTAATGAATATGTATTAACCCAATATAATCAAAATGAAGATCAAGCAATTTTTGGTGAATCCGCTGATAATTCTTATATTGGTAGTATTACAAATGATAATGGTAACACCTCTCCATTTTTGACTATCCCATCTACTGATTTACAGCTATATAATTTATATGTAAAAAAACGTAGAATTGGTGCTGTTATACAAAATGGAAATGTTGACAATCCTGATGGCAATCCATCTGAAGGTGACCAACCTCCACCACCTCAAGGTCTCACTGTTTATACTACAAATTTTACATTAGTTACTGATGCTAATCCTGAAGCTGACACTCCTTCTCGGATTCTTAATATTAAATATTGTTCAAATCCATCACTTTTCTATATTACTGATAGTAATGGTGGTGAATATGAGATAAACCCTATTGATGATAATAATAATTCTAGCCAAGCTTATTATAATTTAGATACACAGCAAATATTAAATATTAAAAATGGTGACATTGTTATTACATACCAAGAACTATTAGATGCAATTCCAAATATTATAGCTAATAATAATCCAATTCAATCGGATGAGATTCGTATTATACGTATAGATGGAAGCACTATACCTTCATCTGAAACTACTGGTGGTAAATATAAAAAGAATAAGAATAAATCACGTCGTTTTAAAAAACACTTTCGTAAAACACGCAAATCTCATAAAGAATAATTACGGTATTTAAAATATGTTTATATCATTTAGTAAATGGTAAAGGCCAAAGCAAGAACTTTAAAGAGATTTAAAAGAGCTTCTAAAAAAACATATTTATTGAAAGGAGGGCAGAATAATCTAGAATTTATTAATTTATATAATTCTTTTAGTAAGAATTTAACAACAAAAAAAGAATTATATGATTCGATTAGAAAAAATGCTTCTGCTATTTACGATTTTAAGACTACACAAAAAAATGATTCATTTCGAATGCCAGCAAATGATATAATAGTATTTTTAGAGAGTTTTTACCAGACTGCGCAACAGGATGTTGAACAAAAACGTATAACATTAAAACAGAATCTTTTACAATATCCAGCAAAATATAATCAATATTTTATTGAAATAAATATTAGTTTAGATTGTTTATTAAATGAAATAAATGATACACTTGATTACGCCAGAAATTTAAATTCAAAATTTCAAAATAAAGAAGTTCATGTTCACTTAATTCAATCTAATTTTAATTTATTAAACAGTGTAAAATTACAAGTAAATAACTTAAATGAACGTCTTCAGAGTTTACTTGATTCATTAGATAAGACATACAAATTAGTAAAAGAACAAACAGAGCCAAATGATACAGAAGGTATAGAAACATATAAACGTAATATACAAGATGCGATTTCAACGGTAAATCGTCCTATGCCAGAAGGTTTTGTTCCAAACAGCAATACACAGTTTATTAAAGGGTGTCCATTAGGAACTGTTCTAAAAAATAATCAATGTGTCTATTATAATGATTCTAATATTATAGAATCTGTTCCATTTCAAGATAATCTTACTAATAGTAATTCTGATTATGTAGTGTGGTTTAATCAGATAAATCAACAGTCAGTTGGTATTCCTACAGTATTTAAGAAAAAATCAGTTGAATATCTACTTCCTCTAACAGAAGAAGATTCAAAATTATATAAGTCAAAATATATTGTAGCAGAACAGAATGGTTCTATAAAACTAGATAGAAATAATATGAAAAAGTTTGTAAATGAGATAAGTTGTTGTTGGAACCAAGATTCTGGTGTTACTAGCACATCGGATAATGAGAGTTTCTATACTGATTATGATAATTTACCTCAACCTGTTAAACTATTAGAGACTGCTGCTCCAATAGTTCGTAAAGATTTATCATCTACTAAATATGTTCGTCTATTGAATGAGGAAGATCAGATACTTTCTGGTGTTCAGTATATTCAAACTGATATTTCTGGAAATATTATATATATAAATAATAGTGTAATTCCATTCTATCCTGAATTATATGAATTCGTATTTTCAAATAATATCTTTACAAAGAAAGCATATAACAATGTTGATACATTTAAAGTAATTCTTTTAGAAGGAAGTTTAAATAGAATTCCTGAACTTAATTCAAATATTAATACAGAATATGATACAACAATATTAAACTCTTTTAAATATAATATCATACCAGTGCTATTTGTAAATAAGTATGTTAGAATAACTATAGATAAGTTCTATTCACCTTTTGTGCTTCCTTCAGTTTTAATAAATGAAGGAGACTATTTCTTAATACATAATATATCTAGTAATTATCCAATTATATTTAATATTTCTAAAAGTGTAGATGAATCACGTGTTGTTGTATATCCTAATGAAATTTACTGTTTTATATATTCTAACGAATCAGATAATTTACAATATGGCTTTATAAAATATAATTTACATGATAGTTTCTATAATAAAACAAATAAAGTAACAAAGATTTCACCTTTGAATAAGTATGTTTTTGTAGAAACAAAAGATATTTATGATGGAGAAACTTTTGTGATGAATAGTATTGAACCTATATTAGATTCTCAAAAAAGAGCAATTGTTGTTCCTAATTTCAATGAAACAGAAAAAAAATTCTACGATTTTGATGATGTATTTCAGATAAATCCTATTCAAGTTCAAATTATAGAACCTCAAGTAAAAGTAGTAAATAATAAAACTTTTGATTCTGGAACATACCCTAATTTAGAAGAATCAAAAGAGTTTTTATCTTATACTTCACCATATGTAACAAGAACAACTTCTGGTGTTCTACTTTATTGTGATGAAACTGGTAAACCGCGTATTGATTTACTAGGATACTTTATCCCAGTTATTACACCAGTCTTTTATAATGGAACAAACTATTTCTGGTTAAATTATGAGAAAGAAGTAAATTTAGAATTTAAAAATGATTATATTGATACACAACTAATAGATTCAAACTATTTAGCAGAAACTCAATTTAGAACAAATTATTATTCAACTTATTATTCTATGAGTGGTGGTCAGACTTTAGTTCCAGCACCGAATCCAGCACCAAATCCAGGACCAAATCCAGGACCAAATCCAGGACCAAATCCAGGACCAAATCCAACTTTATCTATACAACTCTATACTAATAAAGATTCAAAACCTATTATATCAAAAGCAAAATACTTTATAGTTGCGGAAGATATTTCTAATCTAAATACACTATCTACAACTATTCCAAATGCTCCCTCATTTAGCACTGAAATAGTAAATATACAAGAAATTCAAGATTCTATTAATAAGATAAAACTTTCAAATAATGTTGAAATATATGTTGAGAATACAAATCTACTAATTCATCAATATACTGATATTTCAGGTAATATGAATAATCTAGAAGATTTAAAGTTAGACTTACAATATCAGATTCAATTAAACACTGAGGAGTCTTTAGAAGAAGCAGTAAAAATATATAAAGAAGTTTTAGAAACACATAATAAGTTAAAAACCTTTATAAAACAGAGAGAAGAAATACAATTAAAAGAGTTAAAAATCAAAGAAATAAAACAAATACGTAATAATGAATTAGAAGTAATTGAAAAATCAATAAATAATTTAGAAAAAATACTAAAACCATTAAATTCTAGAATACTAGATGATACATCTAAAAGAGATTATTCAATATTATATGATACATTGAAAAAGTTAAGAAATGCATATGATTCTTTAAATTACAGTATAGATTCTATGAATAATTATGATACTTTAAAAAATCAAGAACAAAATACAAAACTACTGATAAATAGTATAAATGTTTTACAAAATAATATAAACTCGTTTGAAGAATATCTAAAACAGAAAGAAGATGAATTATCTCAATCTCAACTAAAAGTTAAAGAAGGAACAATTTTAGATTTACAGAAAATTTTACAAGCTAATATAGATTTAACAAATGAATTAAAATCTAGAAGAAATGAAGTAAATCAAACAAATCAAAATCAATTTGATTCGTATTTTACAAATATTAATAATATAGTAGATTTTATTAGAAATGATAAAACAACAATTGTAAATACAATTAATACTATTGATGAAAGAATTAATAATTATGAATTAAATATTAAGAATATTAACAGTATAAAACAGAATATATTGAATCTATTAGAATTAAGTAAAACAGATTCTATCAAACAGATTCAGGAAGCAAAACTCACTTTAAATAAAAAAATACAAGCATATAAAACAGGACATGAGAATATTAAAGTTCTATTAAATTCACTAAATATTTCTAATGAAGAAGAATATGATAATCAACTTAGAAATTTTAATACTGAAATATTAGGTATTGAAACTTCGATAGCGAACGAGAATAATTTAACTATGTTACAATCAAAGAACGCACGTATAGATGAAATTATTAATTTAGAAAAGAGTATTCTTACAGATCTTCAAACAATTGAACTAAATACTACTCCAGAACCTGTTAGATTTGAATCTTTGTCACCAGAACCTATTAATCTAGAACCTTTATCAACTCCTCAAACAGGTGGTAAATTAAAAAAGAAGTGGCAGACTAGAAAACATAAGTCTACTAGAAAACATAAGTCTACTATAAAACATAAATCAACTATAAAACACAAATCTAATCATCGGTAAATAAACAAGTATTATTATCTAGTGGTTTAGTAGAAACTTTATCTTCTTTAATTCCAGTTATACTCCCTTGTTGAACGGTTTCAATACTATATTCACACTTCTTATAGTAATTCTTACGTGAACGCCACTGATTCATAAGAGGTTCATGTGGGTCAATTATATCAATAATAGTAGGATTTACTAATCTCTCACTAATGCGTGTTCGTAAAATGCGACCAGTGCTCTGTTCTACATTTGTTCTAGGACTGGCTAGAATTACTGCATTCAAACTTTTAATATTCATTGCCTCGGATGCCATTGAATAACTTGCTAAAAGAACTTTTGCTTCTAGAGCTCCAGACTCTCTGACTTCCTCTTTCATTCCTCCAATATAATAACTTGTGGTTATAGTCTTTGGAAGAAGTTTTTCAATTTCATTTAAATGAGCGATTCTCGCACTTAATACTAAGATTTTTCTATTTGAATCTTCAGCTAATAGTTTAATCCAGCGAACAATTTCTTCATTTCTCTCTTTACATTCAACAATATATGTAATTAATCTTGCTATAATAATATCTTTTTTATAATCGTATGGAACTCTAAGATAATTAGGGTCTTGGCATGTAATGTTGATACCTTTGACAATTACAGTTGGATCTGGTTCACGAACCTTTTCCCAGTATAATGGTTTACCAAGAAACATTTCAAATACTTTTGTTAATCCATCAGCGCGTGTAGGTGTGGCAGATAAACCTAATAGTTTATTTGTTTGAATTTTGAAAAGTGCTTTACAGAAATGTTGCGCACCTAAATGATGGCACTCATCAAAGATAGTAAACCCATAATCGTGAAAGAAACTATCTGGAAAACTTTGAATACATAGTGTTTGAATCATACAGATAGTGCAATCGTATAGTTCTTTGTCCACTTGTCTTTTTTCTGCTTGAAGAATACCAACACGAAGATTAGGCATCACGTTTTTTATTTCATTTTTCCATTGATTCATTAAGAATTCTTTATCAACAACAATAAGGAATCTCTTTTTTAACTGAGAGGCAATATTTAGTGCCATAAATGTTTTTCCTTTTCCACACGGAACACAAATTAATCCATTCCGTTTTGATTGTAAATAAGTATTAATAATATCTTTTTGGTAATCATAAGGATTTCCAACAAAATTCGAATGTTCATTTGATAAATCTAATCCTTCCGATAAGATCTTTGCTTCAGGTTCTCCAAATTTCTGAATAGCCCATTCTCTTGGTAGATAATAACGTTCTGGAGATTCTCTATAAATTTTAAATCCTACTTCACCTTTTAATTTATATCTATCATCTATCTTCGGTTCAACATTACAATTATCTATTACAATTTTAAGATCTTTTTCAGAAAGAAATGATTTACGGATAGAATATCCTTTGTGAGTCAGCACCTTATTACATTTTGATATATCCATTCTAGTACTAATATTTAGTTTATTGTAACCAATTTTGCGGAAATACTACAATTAAAATTAAGTATATGAAGTAGATATGCACGAATATTATATTATTTTTACATCATTACTAATTTTTGCTCTTTCACCCTTTCTTCCAAACGTATTTTATGAATATTTTGTTGATACCTATGTAGGAATTTTTGTTCTACTCTGTGTTGCCCTTTATTCAATTACATACGGATACTTACCCGCTGTAACAGTTTTTACAGCTATTGCTGGTTTGTATGGTGAGTCTCATTCTCGTAAGGCACATAAAGTAAAGACAGTAGATGTTTCTAATAATATAGTATCTCAAGCTATAAGCAATATCCAGAATGCTCCTAAGTTAGTATCTTTTGAAGAACATCCAGCTATGGAAATTCCTGATGAAGATATTGTAACGTTTACACCTAAATCTTCTGATGAAAGTGATAGTGTAAAGAAAGTAGATTCTTCTATTAATGAGAAAGAAG
>Ga0114967_10002225_pt1 | contig 16303 bp, 14 predicted proteins | sample M_130628_MF_Meta_FD_92639 | JGI IMG/M metagenome (GOLD analysis project Ga0114967, IMG submission 92639) | Freshwater microbial communities from Lake Montjoie, Canada to study carbon cycling - M_130628_MF_MetaG | ecosystem: Environmental > Aquatic > Freshwater > Lake | place: Lake Montjoie... | reverse complement strand
CAAATAACTTACGGTGTCATATTTAAAGTCAGCAACGGGTTGAAATGTTTTTTTAAGTACATTCAATTTTTTGTCTAAATCGATAGTGGGAATATGGGTATCTAAATAATTAATAAAGGTGTTATTTGCTTTGCCTCTTAAATCAATAATGACATACTGGTAATTATTAAATATTTTCACCAAGCTATCTACTTTTTCTTCAGTCAATTGCATGGGTTTATTCATTGAGCCCACTGCATTTTCTTGATAATAAAACACCTGACCATTCTTCATTTTTTGCTCTATATCATTTTTATATTGCTGCTCTTCATTTTCTTCGTTTAATGAATCTGTTACAGACTGGCTTGAAGGCATTTGCGATAAATTTTGAGTTTTTGAGGCAAATACCTCTTTCAATATTTTATTTTTGCGTTTAACAACCACTTCCGTTGAGTCTGCATCAAATATTTCAAGTAATTTATGAATCGCTATATGCTGATTTATTTTAGCAATTGAAAATCGATTATATTCTTTTATCAAACTATCAATCGCAACATTATTCATTTTTAGGATCACATCGCCTAGCTCAATAATGCTGGCTGACTTCTTTATGTTTGAAACAACGCATTCATTTTGTGTTAATACCATATTTATTGGAAGCCTAAATTTTTTACGAGGCTCTTTCACTAAACTACGATAAGCAATGGTTGCATGTGGATCATTTAACCACGATATGTATTTTGTATAAATGTCATTGGGAGTAAAATCTGTTGTTGACTTTTCTAGCGCATGTAAAAAGCGCAATAAAAAGGAATTGTTTTTTTCATCAAAATTATTTTCCCGATAAGGATAATCGTGGTATAACTGACTCCAAATTTCAAGAGCCATGGCTATTCTTTGTTGATTCATTGTCGCACTGCTATCTATTTGAGACTTTAGTTGTTTCGCGAATTGCTCCAACTCATTTTTATTTACACTAGGATAAATTGATGTGTCATTGGCATAAACTTGCAATGGAACAAATGCATGATAATCGCCAATTAACTTTATTTCAAATGGTTTTTCAATATCTATAGGTTGATATAAAATTTGATCTTGAACCGATGATAATTTCAATGAAAATTTTCCTTCTTTGAACTCTGCGTTATTTTTATCCACGATAGTGCCACCTATAAAAGGATCTTCCCATCCTATTAAATTGCCTAATGGCGTATAATTTTCGAATCCAGTATTATTGAAATTTATTTTTTCCCAAAGATTGTTTTCAAACTTCTCAATTTGCAAATCATCTACATAAATAGTGCCTGTCGCAGGGAAGTTAAAATTCAATTTGTCAACGCTAATGTCTTCCGGATAATCAATTTCTTTGGTGTATAATGCCCATTCATTTTTATTCACTTTAATCGTATAATCCAAAAATGTTTTCGTTTTTCTGTTGTAAGGCATCATTTGGAAAAAGGCCAAATTAGTATCGATTGCACCTTCCCACTTTGCCCAAAATGAAACTTTTATTTTCTTGCCTAAGATGCCTTTTTGCTTCGGGTTAAAAAGTTGAACAACTTGGTATTTAATATTTTTTTGCTGGTAAATATAATTTAAACTGGTTGTAGCAAATACTTGTTTTTTATTGACATTCAAAGCAATTTTATGTTGCCAAAACTTGGTTGTAGGATACGCTCTCGGATTGGCAGGGGTTATTTTGCGCACATCAAACAATTTCGATTTACCTATTTGCACTCCCGGTGCTATTGTTTGAAACAATGCCTTTGATTTATTGATAAACACTTCGTCATTTTCGTTTTCGAGTGCTAGCTGATAACCTTTATAAGCCAATGCATGCCAAGGAAAATTTGATAAATTAGGCTCCGGATAATAAAATTTAACGGTTGAATATAATTTTGAAAAAGCAATAATTTTTTCATCAGCGGTACTTTGAGCATGTGATTTTAAACTCAGCCCAACAAATAGTATTAATAAATAAAAAGCATGTTTCATAGGTTAAAACTAAAAAGGAGTTTTCTTGTAGCCAAATAAAAATAAAAACCAACAAAATCTTTACCTATTTTTTAAGATTCTAAATCAAAATAAACCAATTTTTTAATTCTATATTTGTCGTCTCATGCAAATACAAGTTTTAAAATCTAAAATACATCGTGTAAGAGTTACACAAGCAGATTTGAATTATATAGGAAGCGTAACAATTGATCAAAATTTAATGGACGCTGCCAATTTGATTGAACACGAAAAAGTACAAATTGTTAATCTTAACAATGGAGAACGTTTAGAAACATACGTAATTAAAGGCCGACGAGGCAGTGGAACGATCTGTTTAAATGGGCCTGCCGCTCGAAAAGTTGAGGTAGACGATGTGGTTATTATTATTTCGTATGCTTTGATGGATTTCGAAGAAGCTAAGAAATTTAAACCTTTTGTTATTTTTCCAACAGAGAAAAACAAACTAAAATAGCATTCTTTTTGAATGAATAAAAAACACATAAATATAATTACGTATATACTTACTTTTGGTTTGTGTGGTTTTTTAATATGGTTTTCAGTAAAAGATGTAACTGCTGAGCAAATACAAAAAATAAAATTTGCTATGCAACATGCTCGTTACATGCTCCTTTTTCCTGTAATGTTAATGGGCTTTATCAGTCATTGGAGCCGCGCAGTGCGTTGGACCTATTTAATGGAACCTCTAGAAATGTATCCAAGTAAAACCAATACTTTTTTAGCCGTAATGATTGGTTACATTGCCAACTTGGGCATACCACGTTTTGGAGAAGTATTAAAATGCAGCTTATTATCGAAATACGAAAAACTACCTACAGATAAATTAATTGGAACAATCATTGCAGAGCGGGCATTTGACATGCTTTGCTTGGGAATCATTTTCATCATCACATTTGTGATACAAATTGATTTTTCTTTGAATTATTTGCAATCATTTTGGACAAAAATAAACCAGAACCCGAGCGGAGATCATACCTTTCAATACACTTTAATAGGAGTCATTATTTTATTACTGATTTTGTTTAAAGTTTTTCAAAAAAAAGGAATCAACCATCCCATTTATTCAAAATTGGCAGCCATATTTAAAAATATTGTTGCTGGCATCATGAGCTTTAAAACCATGAAGAACAAAAAATGGTTTATCATTCACACACTGATAATTTGGGGCATGTATTTAGGCATGATCGTAATTGGCTTTAAAAGTATTCATGAAACAGAAATGCTCGGTTTCAAAACTGGGTTTTCAGTATTATCCTTTGGCAGCATAGGCATTATAGCCACACCAGGAGGATTGGGCGCCTACCCTTTAATTGTAGGAGAAATTGTTCAGCTTTATGGTGTAGATGAAACCTTTAGCTTTGCAATCAGTTGGATAATTTGGCTTATTCCAACTTTAATTGTTATTTTAGGAGGAGCAGCCTCCCTTATTATTTTACCTATTTACAACAGAAATAAAAATGCACAATAAACTAGAATTCATTCAAAACAAAATTTATAAATTAAGTGAATTAAAACTAATCGTAAACCAATGGAAAATGCTTTCCAAAAAAGTAGTGTTTACCAATGGATGTTTCGACATCATTCACCGAGGGCACAATACTTATTTGCTGGAAGCTGCCGAGTTGGGAAACAAATTAATTGTGGCAGTAAACTCCGATGAAAGTGTTCGTAAATTAAAAGGCAGCAATCGTCCTATTGTGGATGAATATTCTCGTGCATTGAACTTAGCCAGTCATACTTATATAGATGCTGTCATAATATTTGATGAAGACACACCATTAAATTTGATTAATGAACTTCAACCCGATGTGTTAATCAAAGGAGGCGATTACACATTAGAAACCATAGTTGGCGCAAAGGAGGTTTTAAGCTATGGTGGTCAAGTCGAAATCATTCCATTCTTAGAAGGATATTCTACAACGAATGTGATAGAAAAAATAAATGGCTAAGTATTGTTAGAGTTATTGCTTAGCAATATTCAAATGTACATTTTGTAATTTAAAGAGATACTGAATTCAAATTTCAATGCCTGTGCTTCAAATCAAATGAAGCATGGGCATTTGTAATAATAGGCTAAAAATGTACTATTTGTTTTTATGAGAACAATATTATTGACACCCCTAAAAAGAATGCATAAAAAAAAGAGGCATAAAGCCTCTTTTATATAATGAATTTAAATGATTATGGTGCTGGTGTTACAGGAGCAGCAGGTGTTTGTGCTGGTTGTGTAGCTGGCGCAGTTGCAGGTGCTGTAGCTGGTGCTTGTTGAGGTTGTTGTGGCATTGCAGCTGGAGCAACCCCTTTTACAGCTTCTTCAGAACGTGTTTTTTGTACTCCTTTAGTAGTCACTTTAGGAGAAACAATAAAAGAAACCAATGTAAAAGCTAAAACGGCAGCTGCTGTTATCCAAGTTCCTTTTTCTACGATGTCAGTGCTTTGTTTAGCACCCATCATTTGCGTTCCTAACCCACTTAATGAGCCCGCTAATCCGCCACCTTTAGGATTTTGAATTAAAACAAAAAACGCTAAAACAGCACAAGAGATAACGATTAAGATGAAAAATAAAGCTGTCATAATTATATTTTAAATATTGTTTGTTAATAAATCTTTTATTCGGTCGGCAAAGTAACTATTTTTTTCGGGATTGCGCAAACTTAATTTTTTATACATTTCGATCGCTTTATCCGTTTTGCCTTGTTTGGCTAAAATTTCAGCTAAAGACTCACTGATGAGCGCATTTTCCATTGAAATTGAGTCCATCGCCTGTTTAAATATCATTTCGGGAATTTCATCTTGTTCTTCTTCAATGATAGCCGTTAATTTTTCTTTTTGCCAAGCTGTTTTCAAAGCTCTTTTTTCTTGCTCTTCAATTTGTTCTTTTTCTGTCTTTGACTTAAAATGATTTAACCAATCACTAAAACTCATCATGACCATTAATGCTTTCTGCTTTTTTTCTTCTTCTGACAAATCCTCCGTATTTGGAGCAGCAACAATTGGTTCTGATTTTACTACTTTTTCTTCAATAATATTTCTGTTTGGCAACTCGTTAATCATAGCCAAAATGTCTTCTTTGGGCGAAATTGGTAATTCCTTATTTTCTACTACAATTTCGGCTTTCACAGTTTCAACTGCTACAACCGGAGTTTCAATTTTTTCTACGTTTAATTTTTCTTGCTTAATCTTTTTTAATTCCCTTTTTTCAACCGACTTTAATTCATTAGCAAACTGAGCAAATTGTATTGGATCAGATTTATAAATAGCAGTGAATTCAATATTGTCTTTTTCTTGAAAATAATCGTTGCCATATTGCAACAATTGCCCCACAGAAAAATAAGGATGTTTCTCTGTTAACTCCTTCCATTCTTTTGCATCGTCATATTGCAATTCGGCAGGGTTATTTATTCTATCAATTATTTTCTTCGCATCCATTTTGTAAAGTTAAATTTCAATTTCTAAATTTCAAAATAGAGTTATTATAGAAAAGTTGTATTTATAAAAAGTTTTAAAGTTAAAATCTATAAAATTTGAATTCTATAACCTGAAATCAGATATCTCATTAAATTTTATTATTATTACAAAATAAAAAAATCATATGGTATTAAATTATGTGTGGATTTCATTTTTTGTCATTTCATTCATTGTAGCACTTATTAAATCAATTCAAGTAGGAAACATTGAAATTTATACTACAATTGTTGAATCGATGTTAAAAACAGCCAAAATAGCGGTTATCGATGTTGGCTTGCCATTAGCAGGTACTATGATTTTCTTTTTAGGATTGATGAAAATTGCCGAACGCGCAGGTGCAATTAATTTTTTAGCTCGAAAATTAAACCCGTTTTTAAAACGATTGTTTCCCGAAATTCCAGAAAAACATCCTGCAATGGGTGAAATGGTTTTAAATTTTTCTGCCAACATGCTTGGACTCGATAATGCAGCTACCCCATTTGGGTTAAAAGCCATGAAAAGTTTAGAAGAAATTAATCCGAATAAAGGAACTGCAAGCAATTCTCAAATTATGTTTTTGGTGATGCATACCAGTGGATTAACATTAATTCCACTGTCTATTATTGGCTACCGAGTTGCTGCAAATAGTACAGAGCCCTCTAGTATTTTCATACCTTGTGTGTTAGCTACTTTATCGGCTACTGTAGCCAGTATTATCATTGTAGGCATTAGACAAAAATTAAAATTTGACAGTGTTTTACTTGCTTGGCTTGGCAGTTTAATCGCAATTATTATTGGCATGTTGTTAATAGTTCAAAATTTATCACCAGCAGTAAAAGATGTAGTCACAAAACACAGTGGAAACGTGATTATGCTTTCATTAATTGTAACAATTGTAGTAGGTGGAATGTGGAAAAAATTAAATGTATTTGATTCATTTATTGATGGTGCAAAGGAAGGTTTCGATGTGGTTATTAAAATTCTCCCGTATTTAGTAGGCATGTTGGTCGCCATTGCGGCGTTTAGAGAATGTGGTGCATTGGCATATATAACCAATGGCATAAAATATATAGTTCTTGCAGTAGGGTTAAATGCAGATTTTGTGGAGGCATTGCCAGTTGCTATCATGAAACCTTTTAGTGGAAGTGGCGCAAGAGGATTATTGTTAGACATTTTTGACACAACTAAAAATCCTACACTTGGACCCGATTCTTTTGTTGGTAAACTAGCCAGTATTTTTCAAGGAAGTGCCGATACTACATTTTACATCATAGCGCTTTATTTTGGAAGTGTGGGCATCAAAAATGTACGCTATTCTGTTTGGGCGGGTTTACTAGCCGATATGTTGGGTGTGATTGCTGCTATTATCATTGGCTATATTTTCTTTCATTAATTTTAATGCTTTCTTATAAATGAAAATATTATATGGTTTGCCCAGTGAAGGTATGGGGCATGCTACAAGAAGTAAAGTCATCATTGAATATTTACTACAGGAACATGATGTGCAAGTGGTTACGAGCGACAGAGCCTTTTCATTTTTGGTGCAGCATTTCCCAAACCGTGTACATCAAATAGATGGCTTTCATTTAGCCTATAAAAATGCAGTTGTTTCGGTGAGCAATACCATTTTAATGACATTGAAAAACGCACCTAAAAACCTGCTTCGAAACTTTAATCAATACCAAGATGTGATAAAGAATTTCAATGCAGATATTGTCATTTCAGATTTTGAGAGCTTTACTTTTTTTTATGCAAAATTGCACCGAAAACCATTAATTAGCATAGACAATATGCAAATTATTAATAGAGCGAAATTAAACATAGACATCCCTTCCTCTGAAAAAGCAAATTTTTTATTAGCTAAAAATATCATTAAAGCGAAAGTCCCACATGCCAATCAATATTTAATTAGCACCTTTTTTCATCCTGAAATTCGTAAGAAAAATACCACTTATATTCCTCCCATTATTCGTACAGAAATTATAAAAGCAAAAACTAGTACGAAGCAACATATTGTTGTTTATCATACATCTTCATCGCAGAAAAATTTAATTCCTATTTTACAGCAATTGCCCCAAGAACATTTTTTTGTTTATGGTTTTAATAAAGATGAACAACATGGAAATGTGACCTTAAAATCATTTTCAGAGGCCGGATTTATAAAAGATTTTGCATCTGCTAAAGCAGTAATCGCAAATGGAGGTTTTTCTTTTTTAAGCGAAGCAGTTTATTTACAAAAGCCCATTTTGTCTGTACCAATAAAAAATCAATTTGAACAATTTGTGAATGCCTCATATGTTGAAAAACTTCAATACGGCAGACATTCTTCAGATTTTACGGCAGATAATATGAAAGCATTTTTGTACGATTTAGAAATATTTAAATCCAATTTAAAAAATTATCGCCAATCGGGAAATGAGGCGTTATTTGATCAATTAAAAAACACCTTAAGTCGTTTTTAGAATAAATTCTTAAAGGATTTTTATGCATCCCCATCAAATAGAAGCTATTTTTTAAAAGGTAAAATGATAAATTCATTTCTGAGTGACTTCTTTTACCATTAAGTATTCAACATTAATAATTAAACATTAATTTTACCCGATGGGGAAGAATTTTAAGTTGACTGCAAAAACACTGTTTGGTTTTGAGGATTTGTTGGCCACAGAATTGAAAAATTTAGGTGCTCTCAATATTCAAAAAGGTCAACGCATGGTTTCGTTTGAAGGCGATGATGGATTTATGTATAAAGCTAATTTGGCTTGCAGAACAGCAATCAAAATTTTAAAACCCATTTATCACTTCAAAGCCAATGATGAAAAATCATTGTATGATGGCATCATGAAATATGATTGGGTAGATTTATTTGATGTTGATAAAACATTTGCAATAGATGCCACTGTTTTTTCGGATGATTTTTCGCATTCAAAATATGTAGCATTATTAAGCAAAGATGCGATTGTGGATCAATTTAGAAATGCATTTAACAGACGTCCGAATATTGACACAGAAGATCCTGATGTTCGAATTAATATTCATATTCACATGAATGATGTAACCGTTTCATTAGACAGTTCGGGCAATTCGTTGCACCAACGTGGCTACAGAACACAAACCAACGAAGCTCCCATAAATGAAGTTTTAGCCGCAGGTTTGTTGATGCTTTCTGGTTGGACTGGTCAGTGTGATTTCTTAGACCCTATGTGTGGAAGTGGAACTATTTTAATTGAAGCCGGCATGATCGCTTGCAATATCCCAGCAAACATTCATCGTAAAGGTTTTGCATTTGAAAAGTGGCAAGATTTTGATGCAACATTATATGAAAAAATAAAAGAAAATTTATTGAAAAAAACGAAAGAATTCGAATTTTCAATTACAGGTTTTGATATCGATTTCCAAACCATGAAGAAAGCAAAAATTAATATCAATCAAGCCTATATGGAAGATTATATTGATGTTGAAAAACAAGATTTTTTTACATCTTCAAAAGATTCTGACAAACCATTGCACATCTTTTTCAATCCACCATACAACGAACGAATTAGCATCAATACAGAAGATTTTTATAAAGAAATTGGAAACACATTAAAGCGTAATTATGCAGGAACCAATGCGTGGTTGATAACTTCAAATTACGATGCATTGAAGAGTGTTGGTTTGCGTCCCTCTGCAAAAATAAAAACCTTCAATGGTGCATTGGAGGCTCGTTTGGTTCATTATGAATTGTATGATGGAACGAAAAGATATGGAAAACAGATGGATGAAAAAAAGTAAATTATTACACAATGAAATCCCATTTAAAATCACTCAATTAATTTTCTCACTTTCTCCTTATATAATTCCAAGTCATATTCAGGCATTTTTTCAAATTTCATTTCTTTAAAAAACGAAACGCTTTCTAAGATATTTTGGCGTTGATTAATAGAGAAATATAATTTTCTTTTAGATAATTCTTTTGCTAAATATTCTTGTTCGGTTTGTCCAGGAGTGGGAATTAACAATGCATTTTTATTAAGTTTTATTAAATCCATGATGGTTGAATAACCTGCTCTGCAAACAATTGTTTTTGAACAAAGTATTTTGTCTTGCAATTCTTTTTTTGATAAATGATTATAAATTTCAAAACCATTAACTTCCAAAATCTCTGAAGTTTTTGGCAATCCTCTCACAATTATTTTTCGAGAATCATTAGCTGCAAATTCTGAAATAATTTTTTTCTCCAACAAACTTCGTTGTGGCTCTGGACCAGAAATAAGAAATAAAATATCATTGTTTATTTCAGTAACATCTTGCTTTTCAAATCGAGATAAATTGCCAATGTATTCAACATGCCTTACCCCTTTATTATTAGACAATTCCCCACCAATTGCATTTATTTTATAATCTGGAACCCAACAAATAGAAAACCGATTGATGTAAGAATGATTTATTTTATTGACAATCCATTGTATCCATTTCGATTGTGGCACTTGAATATGCAATTGATGTGACATGAAAATTGTTTTCACTGTGGGATGATGCAAACCATAACGATTATCTGAAATAACAATATCAATTTCATTGTTAGCAACAAATTGTCTGAGCCATTTATTTTCAGCTTTTATTTTAGATAGTATTTTAGGAATTTGCTTAGCAATCACAAAAGGCAATTGCCATTTTGAATACGAGTAAGCAATCTCATACCCATCAATTACTACATATTGAAGCAAAGGAAACGATTGACCGATAAGTTCATTGGTAGTTTCAGTACCTGCTACTACAACTTCACATTTTTGTTGAAGAAATTCAGCTATGAGAGGCATGCATCGAGTGGCATGGCCTAAACCCCAATCTAAAGGAACGACTAATATTTTTTTGTTTTTGCTCAATATTTTGGCAATTTACATATCTTTACCAAACAACTATCTAATTTTTTCATGTTCAAAAAAATAATCTACTCATTATCTGCTTTGTTTATTTTCACGGTACTTTTATCAAGTTGTAAAGTAAGAAAAGGTTGTGGATGTGGCAATAACTTAAATTACTACACGCCAAGAAGATCAAAAGCATAATGTGTGTTCATTGTCAAAATTCAGGAAACAATTGCATTCGCTAAAAATTGAAAGCATTCGCTAAAAAGAACCATCATTTGTGTTTATTAGTTGTTTAAATTTATTATCCCTTTTCCCCTTTTTTCATATACTAAGTATTCTATCTTTGTTGCATGATTTTTTCTTCTATCCTTATTGAAGATGCTGTGTCTCAATTTTCTAAGCTACCAGGCATCGGTAAAAAAACGGCGTTGCGTTTAGTGCTACATTTACTTAAACAAGATAAAAATCAAGTTGAATTATTTAGTCATTTAATTTCAAAAATGAGAAATGAAATTCAATTTTGTGCTAAATGCCACAATGTTTCAGACCATGAAATTTGCAGACTTTGCAATGATTTTGCTCGTAAAAAAAATCAAATCTGTATAGTAGAAAATATTCGCGATGTGATGGCCATAGAAGCTACGCAACAATACAGTGGAATGTATCATGTATTAGGAGGATTAATTTCTCCTCTAGATGGTGTTGGCCCCGAAACATTAACCATTGCTTCCTTAATCAATCGGATAGAAACAGAAGAGATTGAAGAATTGATTTTTGCATTAAGCCCTACCTTAGAAGGTGATACAACCTCCTATTATATCACAAAAAAAATACATAATAAACCAATTAAAATTACAGCGCTGTCAAGAGGTGTTGCTTTTGGAGGAGAGTTAGAGTATGCCGATGAATTAACCCTTGCGCGTTCATTTGTGAATCGCTTACCAATAGATAAATTAGTAAATACATCAAACTAAATTTTCTATTTCTAACTTCTACAATTACTTTTGTATGGTATGAAAGTAACAGAACATATTCAGGCTGCAAAAGGAAACACGCTTTTTTCTTTTGAAATTTTACCCCCTGTAAAAGGCAAAACAATCGATTCTTTGTTTACTGTTTTGGATCCTTTAATGGAATTTAATCCTTCATTTATAAATGTTACTTACCATCGTTCTGAGCAAATTTATAAAAAGAAAGTTGACGGCACTTTTGATCGAATAGATATTCGAAAAAGACCAGGTACAGTTGGAATTTGCGCTGCCATCATGAATCATTATAAAGTAGATGCAGTCCCACATTTAATTTGTGGCGGTTTCTCAAAAGACGAAACTGAGAATGCATTAATCGATTTAAACTTTTTAGGCATTGATAACGTATTGGCACTTCGAGGAGACTCTCCTAAAAATGAAAAATATTTTTCACCAGATCCTAATGGTCATCATTATGCAATTGATTTAGTAAAACAAATTGAAAAATTAAATCGAGGCATTTATGTTGAAGAAGAAATTTCTGATGGAGGGAAAACAGATTTTTGCATCGGTGTTGCTGGTTATCCTGAAAAACATTTTGAAAGTCCAAACCCAGATTTAGATTTACTTCATTTGAAAAACAAAATTGAAGCTGGCGCTGATTATGTTACAACACAAATGTTTTTTGACAATGCCAAATACCATGAATATGTAAAAAAATGCCGTGATTTAAATATCAATGTCCCAATTATTCCAGGATTAAAACCAGTAACCTCTAAAAGACAGCTATCCGTTTTGCCTTCAATGTTTCATGTAGATTTACCAACCGATTTGGCCACAGAAATCATGAAATGCAAAACCGATAAAGATGCCGACAAAGTGGGAGAAGATTGGTTAGTAGAACAAGCAAAAGATTTATTAAAATCCGGCGCGCCAGTCATTCATTTTTACACATTAGGCAAACCACAAGTTGTTTATAATGTGATGAAGAGAATCATGTAATTCTATTTCATTTTATCATTCACTGTGTATCAATATTAAATTGTAAGCTTATATTTGCTCTATGAACAAATTTGAAATTCTTGAGCAGAAAAAAGCTGAAGCCTTATTAGGCGGTGGAGAAAAGAGAATAGCCGCACAACATAAAAAAGGGAAACTTACAGCCCGTGAAAGGATCAATATCTTATTGGATGAAGGTTCGTTTGAAGAAATTGGCATGTTTGTATCGCATCGCTGTACAGATTTTGGGATGGAAAACGAACAATATTTAGGCGATGGCGTTGTAACAGGTTATGGCACAATTCATGGACGTTTGGTATATGTTTTTTCACAAGATTTCACTGTATTTGGTGGTAGTTTAAGTGAAACACATGCTGAAAAAATTTGCAAAATAATGGATATGGCCATGGAAAATGGAGCACCTGTTATTGGTTTAAATGACAGTGGTGGAGCTCGAATTCAAGAAGGAGTTGTTTCATTAGGTGGATACGCTGACATTTTTTATAAAAACACTCGAGCTTCTGGCGTTATTCCTCAATTGTCTGCAATTATGGGACCATGTGCTGGAGGGGCAGTTTATTCGCCAGCCATCACCGATTTTATATTAATGGTTGAACAAAGTTCATACATGTTTGTAACCGGACCCAATGTTGTAAAAACTGTTACCCATGAAGAAGTAACCAGCGAAGAATTGGGAGGGGCACAAACCCATGCTTCTAAAAGTGGGGTGACTCATTTTGCATGTATTAATGAAGTAGATTGCATCAATCATATTAAAAAATTATTGAGCTACATGCCTCAAAATTGTGAAGAAGATGCACCTAACTACCCCTATGAAATGGGTGATGAAACTCGCCAAAAATTAAACACTTTAATTCCTGAAAATCCGAATATGCCTTATGACATGAAAGAAGTCATTGAGCAAATTTGTGATGACAATTCATTTTTAGAGGTTCATAAAGAGTATGCCGAAAATATAATTGTTGGTTTTGCAAGAGTTGCTGGTAGAAGCATTGGCGTGGTTGCAAATCAGCCCGCTTCTATGGCTGGAGTATTAGACAATAATTCTAGTAAAAAAGGTGCTCGATTTGTACGTTTTTGTGACGCATTTAATATTCCTTTATTAACGTTAGTGGATGTTCCTGGATTTTTACCTGGTACCGATCAAGAATGGAATGGCATTATTACCAATGGCGCTAAATTATTGTACGCATTTTGCGAGGCTACCGTGCCCAAAATTACATTGATTACCCGAAAAGCATATGGCGGTGCGTATGACGTAATGAACTCTAAACACATTGGCGCTGATTTAAATTTTGCATTTCCTAATTCAGAAATTGCAGTAATGGGAGCTAAAGGTGCTGTAGAAATTATCTTTAAAAAGGAGATTGATGCTGCCGAAAATCCGCAACAAAAATTAGATGAAAAAGTAGCCGATTATGCAGAGAAATTTGCCAACCCATATGGTGCTGCAGCTCGTGGATTTATAGATGAAGTCATTATTCCTGATCAAGCTCGTAAAAAAATAATCAAAGGTTTTACAATGTTGCAAAATAAAGTTTGCAATATGCCACGTAAAAAACATGGAAATATTCCAATGTAACTTCCCATCAACTTTTATAAAAAATTATATCTCATTTAATAAAAAAATAAAATTGAATCAAAACAAAAAAAGCTATATCAATTGATATAGCTTTTTTTTTAATTTATACAGATTTAAATTTCTCTATTCCCATCAAAACGCTCAAGTTCATTGGCTACTTCTGTTAAGAAACTAGCTCCTAATGAACCATCAACTACACGGTGGTCATAACTTAATGAAAGATACATCATATGACGAATAGCAATTACATCACCATGCTCAGTTTCTAAAACCATAGGGCGTTTTTTAATAGAACCCACAGCTAAAATTGCCACTTGAGGTTGATTGATAATTGGGGTTCCCATTAAACTTCCAAATGTTCCAACATTGGTTAATGTAAAAGTTCCTCCTTGCGTATCATCAGGTTTTAATTTATTGTTACGTGCATTATTTGCTAATGAATTTACTTCTTTCGTTAAACCAAATAAATTTTTAGTATCTGCATTTTTGATTACCGGAACAATTAAATTTCCTGTTGGTAAGGCAGCAGCCATACCGATATTAATATCTTTTTTCAAAATGATATTATTACCATCCAAACTACAATTGATCATTGGATATTTTTTAATCGCATTTACAACTGCTTCAATAAAGATTGGTGTAAATGTAATTTTTTCTTGATATTTTTTCTCAAAGATACTTTTTGCTTTATTTCTCCAATTAACGATATTGGTTACATCGGCTTCTGTGAAACTCGTTACATGTGGCGATGTTGCTTTACTGCGAACCATATGATCTGCGATCATTTTACGCATTCTGTCCATTTCAATAATTTCAACATTAGCACCACCATAATTTGCAGTTATAGTGGTTGGCGCTGAAACAGGAACCGTTGAAGCAGGGGCTGCACTTGGAGTTGGCGTTGCAGCTACTGGTGCTGGCATAGATCCTGATTTGCGAGCTGCTACATAGTTTAAGATATCTTTTTTAGTAACACGACCTTCATTGCCAGAACCTGCAATATTTTCTAATTCGCTCATGCTAACACCTTCAGATGAAGCTATATTTAATACCAATGGTGAATAAAATTTATTACTTCCTGATGTATTTGTTGTTACTGGAGCTGCTATTGGTGCTGCTGCAACAACTGGCGCTGGTATGGGTGCCGGGGCTGCTTCTTTTTCAACAGCGGCTGGTGCCTGAACTGGCGCTGACGCTCCTGCCGCACCAGAGTTTACTCTTACGATTACTGTACCTACAGGAACAACGTCATTTTCTTTAAATAAAATCTCTGCAATAATACCTTCAGCAGTTGATGGAACTTCACTGTCTACCTTGTCTGTAGCGATTTCTAAAACGGTTTCATCCATTTTCACTGAATCACCCACTTTTTTGTGCCATTTCAAAATAGTGGCTTCCATTATACTTTCGCCCATTTTTGGCATTACTAAATCTACTAAAGACATAATTTAATTTTTAGGGTGCAAAAATAGTAAGAAATTGCAAATAAAATAGTTTGTTATTTAGGAATATGGAATTTAATATACAGCATGCAACTTGTTTTTGATACGTTTAAACAATAAAACTTTACTTTATTGGCTAGCTAATGTGCTTATTGAAGTAACTATTCGTCCCCTAAAGGCTTTTTGTTGAACAATAGTCCTTATAAATTCAAATATTTTGAAAGATTTAAAACGGATTTACCCAAATTCTACAAACTGCAATTTAGTTGATTTGATAGTTTATGAAATTAGATATTACTCTCAAGTGATTATTTAAATAATTAATCAATTTTTAAAACCATACCCACATGAGGAATTTGGTCTTCATAATACATTTCCGTAACCGTTTTAAAACCAAAATCAGCATAAAATTTTTCTAAATATTGTTGAGCAGATATTTTGATATCCCCTCCAAATTCTTGTTGGCAAATTTCTATCGCGCGTTTCATCAGTTCAATACCATAGCCTTTTCGTCGAGCAGTTTCTTTGGTCAATACTCTACCTATGGCACAATAATTTTCATAAGATATCCCTTTAGGCAACAATCGAGCATAAGCCACTATTTCATTATTATCGTAACCCATTAAATGAATTGAGTCAAAATCTTTATCATCTAAATCTTGATAAAAGCAGGTTTGTTCGCATATAAAAACCTCAAATCGAATTTGAATGATTTTATATAATTCGGTAGCCGATAATTCCTCGAAACGTTTTTGTTTAAATACTATCATAACTCAATAAATAAAGGTAAAGTAGATTGATTGCCCAGTGTTGATTGCATTTTTTCTACCGCTTTTTGCCCGTCTATGCCAATGTTTAAACTATAATCATTTACATACAAATCAATATGCTGTTTCATTACATCGTGGCTCATTTCTTGTGCATTCGCAATAATAAAATCTCCTAATGCTGGATATTTTTTTCTTGACAACATCAAACTTTCATAAAAGATTGTATTGATTT
>Ga0114967_10002224_pt1 | contig 16311 bp, 14 predicted proteins | sample M_130628_MF_Meta_FD_92639 | JGI IMG/M metagenome (GOLD analysis project Ga0114967, IMG submission 92639) | Freshwater microbial communities from Lake Montjoie, Canada to study carbon cycling - M_130628_MF_MetaG | ecosystem: Environmental > Aquatic > Freshwater > Lake | place: Lake Montjoie... | reverse complement strand
TTATCCACCCTGTGGATAGCTTGTGAGTAAAATTCCCCCGCAAAGACTCCTAAAATGAAAAAAGGCCAACCAAATTTTATTTGCTTGAGCCTTTTTTTTATAATTTAACAAGACACCCTACTTTTTAGAATCAATTATCAATGATGGGGTTTATGATGATGTTTAACCCGTTTCAATCCGTCATTCTCTGGTATAGAAACCAGCAGAGGAACTCGTTCTATCGTAACGAAACTAATGTCGAGCCCAAATCCACGCTCTTCTGATAAGCTAAGTTTCTTGAGAATGAAGTAAAATGCCATCGTAAAACGATCAATGAGTGTAAGTGTGTTAGCGCGTGACAAAACCTTTTCTAAAACGACAAAACGGAAATCACCTACCATTTTGTGTTTGTTTAGAGAAGGGTATCGACTCGTTATATCAATCTCGTTGTGCTTCACGAGGTCAGCAACAACCATCCTAAATAAAACATTAATCTGTTGTTCAATTCGGAACCCTAATTTGAAATCTATACGAATTAGTTTTTCTGGAATCAGAAATTCTACTTCATACTCCTTTGTATAAGGTTCATCCATGACATCAACGTGTACCAACCAGTATACATCTGCGCGTTTAGGCTGTTTTTGTATGATAGAATACAAAATTTTAGACTCGATTTCAGACTTAAAATTGGAACTGGTGAGGTACACTAATTGAGAAGCATATTTAGGCACTGACTCATCTTCACTGAGGTCTTTAATGATGGGATAGTAATCCTCAATTTCAACAAAACGCAAGTATCTATTTTTAATCTTTCGAGCAGATGACCACGCCCACATCACCGCAAAAAGAATAGAACCCAGCATCAAGGTAAACCAACCTCCATGATGTATTTTAGTTAGGTTTCCAGTTAAGAACGTGAGTTCAATAATACCATATACGGTCAAAAATAAAACGATCATGTAAGTCGGGAACTTTTTCCGCTTCAAATAGAAGGATACCAATATGGTCGTCATCAGCATGGTGATAGTAATAGATAGTCCATACGCTGCTTCCATTTTAGCGGACTCTTGAAAAATAAAAACGACAATTAAACAGCCCAGCCAGAGTAACCAATTCATGGATGGAACATATAATTGGCCTTTTTGATCGGAAGGATAATTGATTTTCACTTTAGGCCATAAGTTTAAACGAACAGCTTCTGAAATGAGCGTAAATGACCCTGAAATTAAAGCCTGGCTGGCAATAATAGCCGCCGCAGTAGCAATTCCAATTCCAATAAAAAGAAACCAGTCAGGCATCATACCATAAAATGGTTTGGCATCATTTAACAGGCTTCCTTGATGCTGATGCAACCATACCCCTTGCCCCATGTAGTTCAGCAGTAAACATGTTTTTACATAAATCCAGCTGATACGAATATTAGATCGACCACAATGTCCCAAATCTGAGTATAGTGCTTCTGCTCCTGTTGTGCAAAGAAACACAGCTCCCAAAATCATCAATGCATTTGGACTTATAATGAGTATTTTAAAAGCATAGTAAGGATTGATTGCCTTCAGTATCTCTGGGTATTGAACAACAAAATTTAAGCCCAAAACAGCAATCATGGTAAACCAGATAAACATGATCGGCCCAAAAGCTTTGCCTACGAGCGAAGATCCAAACTGTTGAATAATGAATAGCATAGTCAAAATGATAATCACGATAGGCATCGTATGAAGTCCTGGATAAATGATTTCCAATCCTTCGATAGCTGCCGAAACCGTAATGGGGGGAGTGATAATCCCATCGGCCAACAATGCACAGCCACCAATCATGGCAGGAATAACAAGCCAAGGTGCTTTTCTGCGAACCAATGAGAATAGCGAAAAAATCCCCCCCTCACCCCGATTATCTGCCCGAAGGGTAATGATCACGTATTTGATGGTAGTTTGCAGTGTTAAAGTCCAAAAAATACAAGACAAGCCCCCCAATATCAAATCTGAGGTAATCACTCTTGGACCAATAATTGCCTGAAATACATATAAAGGAGAAGTACCGATATCTCCGTAAATGATACCTAAACTGATTAGTACGCCAGCGGTACTGAGTTTGTGAAGCTGTTTATGATTCGACACGAGATTTTTATAAGAATTTTTACAAGTATAAGAAAGCCCCACCCTAACCCTATCCGAAGGAGAGCGACCCCCAACGTGCTCAGCCCCTAAACCAAGCGTGATATTGTCTCCTTCTCCGAAGGAGAGCCTCTTTTTTTATTTTAATCCGCCAATCATTTCTTCCGGACGTACCCACTCATCAAATTGCTCATTATTTAACAATTTAAGGTTAAGGGCTGCTTCGCGGAGCGATGTATTTTCCTGCAATGCTTTTTTTGCAATCTTAGCTGCATTCTCGTACCCGATATGTGGATTTAAAGCAGTGACCAACATCAATGAGTTTTCTAAATGTTTTTTGATACCCTCGTAGTTGGGCTGTATACCAGCTGCGCAATGATCAGTAAAGGATACACAAGCATCTCCAATTAATCGAGCAGATTGCAAAAAATTAGATACCATCACGGGTTTGAATACATTCAATTCATAGTGCCCGTTCGATCCGCCGATAGAAATGGTGACGTCGTTGCCCATCACCTGAGCTGCAACCATAGTTACTGCTTCATTTTGGGTGGGATTTACCTTGCCCGGCATAATGGATGAACCTGGTTCGTTATCGGGAATATGAATCTCGCCAATACCGGAACGAGGACCAGAAGCTAACATCCGAATATCATTGGCAATCTTCATCAAAGAAACAGCTATTTGCTTCAAGGCACCATGACTTTCGACGATTGCATCATGTGCAGCAAGTGCTTCAAATTTATTTTCTGCAGTACGGAAAGGTAAATTAGTGAACTTGGCAATGTATGATGCCACTTTTACATCATAACCTTGAGGCGTGTTGATACCCGTACCAACAGCAGTACCACCTAAAGCAAGCTCTGCCAAATGATCCAATGTATTGCGAAGTGCCTTCAAGCCATGATTTAGCTGGGATACATAGCCCGAAAATTCTTGGCCAAGCGTGAGTGGCGTTGCATCCATCAAATGAGTGCGACCTATTTTGACTATATTTTTAAATTCTTCTGTTTTCTTTTGCAATGCATCACGAAGCTTTTCAACTCCAGGAATCGTTACATCAACGAGCATTTTGTAAGCAGCAATATGCATTGCTGTGGGGTACGTATCGTTTGAGGATTGTGACTTATTAACATCATCATTGGGGTGAATAAATGTTTTGCCTTCGCCTAGTGGATATCCTTGTAAAACATGTGCACGATTTGCGATCACTTCGTTCACATTCATATTCGATTGCGTGCCCGACCCTGTTTGCCAAATAACTAATGGAAACTCGGCAGCTAGTTTTCCTGCAAGTATTTCGTCGCAAACTTGAGCAATTAAGTCGCGTTTTTCGACAGTTAAAACACCACAATCTGCATTGGTATAAGCAGCCGCTTTTTTCAGATAGGCAAAAGCCTCGACAATCTCTTTTGGCATCGAAGCTTCAGGACCAATTTTAAAATTATTACGGGAACGTTCGGTTTGGGCACCCCAATATTTATCGGCAGGGACCTGTACTTCGCCCATCGTATCGTGCTCTACTCTGTAAGTCATTTGAAATATGTCTTTAGTTCGGACGGCAAATTTAGACTTTTTTGTCGGAATCGGGGTTGGTCAAATTATCGGGTATATGACACCCCTGCACATGGTGTAAATCAAGATAAGAAAAATAAGCAGGGGCTAAGTGCATAATATCTTTACTAATCTCAGTCATCAGCGTGCTTTACACCCTGCATGACATGATCTGGCCATTTTTCTTTTTCTCCAAATTTAACGAGTTCCGATTTCGACATTCCCTCTGCCAACTCCTCACGTATGAAAAACCGTCCACCCTTCTTGGTTACGCAATTATATGTTTTATTGGGTGCTTTCACCTTTGATTGCTCGAAACTAACTTCATTTCCGTCATTCGAGTGACACTGGATGCCGTCTATAACTCCATATTTTGTATAAAACCGACCCCTATCAATATCTTTATGCAGTTTTTTATTTGCTTGACTGGAAGACGATTTTGTCTGATCTGCCACTCCTGGTTTTGCACCTTTGTACCCCGCATTCCCAGAAGTGGAAGCTATAGGTGCATACTTTTCGGCTATAGGCTCTGATAATTCTTTTTTACAAGCAGACATTATACAAGCTATCAACGTAATACTTAGTGCAACTTTTAAACTGGCTTTCATTATCTAATCAATTTATGGCATGAAGGTCAAGTAAACTACTTTTCACTACAATGCATCCTAGCTTCTAAACAATACGGACACAGGCAGAAACTAAAACACCACAACTAAACGATCGATTACAAAAAGTGGTATAAACGAAGAAGTGTATTTTTTTCAGGACGAGACAGACAGCACACACGTATAAATTTTATAAATCCTGATTCAGACAAAAATTTAAGGTCTCCTGTGCTTAGGCAAGCTCTGAACGATGAGGTCGTACGAATCATCAATCATGCTGAGCAATTGAGTATCTGTCAATCTTCCTGTGATGGATACGGTATTCCAATGTTTTTTATTCATGTGATAGCCTGGTTGTACTTCGGTATATTGTTCACGTAAAGCAAGTGCTTTTTCAGGGTCACATTTTACATTAAATATTTTACCCTCACCAAGCCCCATCAATAAAAAAATTTTATCATATACTTTAAATACCAACGTTTCCTCATCAAAAGGGAAGCCCTCCTCCACGCCAGGCTTGGCTAAGCAGTAATTTCGAATGGATTTAATATTTAAGGACATAAAAAATACTTTTTTGAGAAGATTGATCCTTGAGATGCATTAGCCATTTTGATATCCCAGTCGCTATACGTCATACTAATTCAATCTAAACGTAGCTATTAAATAAAATTCAGGAATGCTCACACGAAAATGTCCGTCATCGGCTATACGTTTCATTTCGTAAAATCCCATCATGCTACCGATATCTGTCTGTAAATTGCACCCAGAAGCATATTCGTGGCAACTTCCTGGTTCAATAATCGGCTGCAGACCCACAACACCTTCTCCCTCTACGATTCGTCGCGTGCCATTAGAATCAAAGATATGCCATTGTCTGCTCAAAAGCTGTACACGGTAATAGCTCAAATTTTGGATGGTCACCCAGTAGGCAAACATAAAGTGCCGATTGGCTGGATCGGAGTACTCAGGCTGATAAATAGATTCCACTGATACTTTTACACCATCCGTAATTTCGGTTGTCATAACCACATATTTAATAGATTTTCTAAAAATTGGGGAATTAATTCCAATCGATTAAGTCACAGCAAATTCAAGCCGAGCACTGATTTCTTCTAGAACGGAATGAATCTCTAAAATATTTTCTGAGGACACCAATTTCACGCGATACTCCTTAAAGTTGGGAATTCCCTTAAAGTAATTCGCATAATGACGGCGCATTTCAAAAATACCCGTTCGTTCTCCTTTCCAAGCAACAGATTTGTCCAGGTGAGTTTTACAAATATGCACCCGTTCGCTTAATGTGGGGCCAGGCAGGTGCTCCCCTGTTTTAAGAAAATGTTTAACCTCTCTAAATATCCACGGATAGCCGATAGCAGCTCGTCCGATCATAATACCGTCGACCTCATATTCCATACGCCAATTCATGGCTTTTTCAACGCTATCCACATCGCCATTCCCAAAGATGGGTATCCGAATCCTCGGATTACGTTTGATCTCTCGTATTAAAGTCCAGTCGGCATGACCTTTATACATCTGTGATCGTGTGCGTCCATGAATCGTTAAGGCTTGGATGCCAATATCCTGTAGTCGCTCGGCAACTTCGTACACATTTTTGGTGTGGTCATCCCAACCCAAACGCGTTTTTACCGTTACGGGCAAATGAGTCGAATCCACAACGGCTTTGGTCATTTTCACCATCTTGTCAACATCCTGGAGCAAACTCGCACCTGCACCACGACAAGCCACATTTTTCACGGGACAACCGTAATTGATGTCAATCAAATCCGGATTTGCGGTTGATGCAATACGAGCAGCTTCGCGCATGGTTTCAACTTCACTACCGAATAACTGTATCCCGATAGGACGTTCGTATTCAAAAACATCTAATTTCTGGATACTCTTGGCAGCATCACGTATTAAGCCTTCCGAAGAAATAAATTCGGTGTACATCATATCCGCCCCATTTTGTTTGCACACATAACGGAATGGCGGATCACTCACATCCTCCATGGGTGCCAGCAAAAGTGGGAACTCCCCCAGATCTATATTTCCAATCTTAACAGACATTGATTACCTTCAGCTCAATTTTAAGCGACCCCAAATTTACGAATAATTAATCATTCATGTCTCAAACAGAGCGCCATCCATCTTTGTCACTCCTGTTATTAATAGTCCTTGCACTAGCTGGCGCTTTGGTTTTTACCATACTTGGTGTGGTTATCGCGGGTTCGATATATGGTTTCAACCATATTCTTTACACTATTTCTGCTCCAGCATCGTGGAAGAGGAATGAGATAGGTATGATGGTATTAAAAATCATACAAATATGTTCTTCCTTCGGGATGTTTGTAGTGCCAGCCTTGCTATTTGCAAAAATAGAGCGTAAAAATTGGGCAAACTATTTGAAACTCCATACTACATCCTACCTCTTAATTGTGCTTACTGCCCTTATCATGTTGGCTTCGATGCCTATTTTAGAGTGGATCACGACATGGAATCAAAAAATGGAATTCCCTCCTATTCTTAAAAGCATAGAACAATGGATGCGCAACAAAGAAGATACCGCCAAGGAGTTTGTCAATAATTTATTAGTGATGCAAACGAAAAATGGCCTTTTAATCAATTTATTGATGCTTGCAATCATACCTGCTATTGGCGAAGAATTAATTTTCAGAGGCTGCTTACAACGTATTTTTAGCAGTTGGGTAGGAAATCAACATGTAGGTATCTGGATAGTCGCATTTATTTTCAGTGCCATACACCTGCAATTTTTTGGTTTTCTACCGAGAATGTTGCTGGGGGCGTTGTTTGGCTATCTACTGCTTTGGGGTGGAAGCTTATATGTCCCCATATTCGCTCACTTTATAAATAATGCAATGGTAGTTATTGTCTCGTATGTATATCAACAAGAAGGAATAGCTATGGGTCAAATTGATCGAACAGAACCTAGTACCTGGTACATTTGTTTGGTTAGTTTTGCTGTTACAACCATATTATTATATGGTTTTTATACACGATCGCTAAATCAGCGTAAATCAATCTAACAATGGAAGAAGATTGGGTTAAAATTTATACGTCATCTGATTTTTTTAAATCAGAAATGGTTCGTCAAGTTTTGATTGACCATCAAATAGAAGCGGTAATTATGAACAAGCAGATGTCTGCCTATGGCATTGGTGAGGTTGAAGTATACATCCACCATGACCATTTTCAAGAAGCATTAGAAATTATTATTAAGAACGAACTATAAATGAAAACACGGGCGATTACTGGATTTATTTTTGTGGGGGTGATGCTTGCTTCGCTGCTCTTTGGGGGATATGTGTTCACGCTTTTTGTTTTGGTAATCAGCATTTTGGCTGTCGATGAGTTTTATCATTTGATCGGTAGCACTGCCATCAAACCACAAAAATGGGGGGGCATTCTTTTGGTGATCAGTATTTATTTGCCACTGTATCAATATTTGTTTAAGAATGAGCCATTCCAGAATTTACTTTTTTGTGTGCCCATTGTTATTGCTCTAATTATTTCAGAACTCTACAGAAAGCATCTAAACCCATTTCATAATATCGCATACACGTTATTTGGGGTGATGTATGCCGCTGTTCCATTTTGTTTTTTTTATGCTTTAGCTTTTATCGATGGGGCTTTCAACATGCATTACCCACTGGGATTTCTGCTTTTGTTATGGGCTAGTGATACGGGAGCATATCTGTTTGGCTCCAGATTTGCTAAACACCAATTGTTTGAACGTCACTCGCCTAAAAAATCGTGGGAAGGCTTTTTCGGTGGGATGTTCATCAGTGCACTCCTAGCCGTAGGCATTAGCTTTTATTTCAACGAACTCTCATACATCCATTGGTTAGTCATTTCGTTCATCGTGGTCGTTGCAGGAACCTTCGGCGATTTATCAGAGTCGATGCTCAAAAGAAGTTTATCTGTAAAAGATTCTGGTTCTCTTTTACCCGGACATGGGGGCGTACTCGATCGCTTTGATGGTCTGTTGTTGGCAGCACCACTTGTTTATGTGTATTTGCACTTTGTACATATTTTTTAGCTACTAATTGAGTGGCAATCCTATTGGTTCATTATCTGGAAATAAAAGCCCAATCTCCTATACCCTCTTTCAATTCAGAAAATCCCCCCATTTTATAATACCTCTAAAACTAAGTACATTTGGGGCTCGTTGAGGTATGTGTTATGGCTAAAATTTCTATTAATCTGGCAACAGGTTCGATTCAAAAAGAAGATTTAATTGTAGGTATTGATCTGGGAACTACCAATAGTTTGGTAGCTTTTATCAATCCTGAAGGGAATCCACAAGTGATTAATGACACTGGAAAGGGAGTCCTTGTCCCATCCATTGTACATTTCAATGCTGACGGAAGCCTACTCGTGGGTAATGAAGCCAAAGGCTATCTCATTACAGATCCATCCAATACTATTTTCTCTGTGAAACGTTTACTCGGTCGTTCCTATCATGACCTTGAGAATCATCAAGGGTTTTTCTCTTACAAAATAATCGACGACGATACAGAAGGCTTGCTACGCGTGAAGGTAGGAGATACATTTTATACTCCTATTGAACTTTCGAGTCTGATACTAAAAGAGCTGAAAGAACGGGCAGAACATGCCTTGAAAACACCTATTAGTCGAGCAGTCATTACTGTTCCAGCTTATTTTAATGATAGTCAGCGTCAAGCCACACGCGATGCTGGTAAATTAGCAGGTCTAGATGTTTTACGTATTGTTAATGAACCTACGGCTGCCAGCTTGGCCTACGGAATCGGCTTAAATCCAGAAGAGGAAAAAACAATAGCGGTGTATGATTTAGGAGGTGGAACATTTGATGTATCCATCCTCAACATACAAAATGGCATTTTCGAAGTTTTGTCAACCAATGGAGATACCTTTTTAGGTGGCGACGATTTTGATCGAGCAATTGTAGACTATTGGATCACACAAAACAAATTAGACTATAGCGAGCTCGCTAATAATCAAACATTGACTCAAGCATTGCGCCTAAAGGCAGAAGAAGCCAAAAAAGCATTAACTACCCAGCATTTGTTTAACGATTTTGTTGACGACATTCCCTGTGCCATCACCAGAATCACTTTTGAGGAATTGATCACACACAAGGTCCAACAAACGATCGATTGCTGCAAAAATGCTTTACAGGATGCTCAGCTAAGCATTCGTGAAATTGACGAAGTAATTATGGTTGGGGGCTCAACACGTACGCCATTAATCAAACAAACAGTAGCCGATTTTTTCCAAAAACCAGTTCATGATCAGATCAATCCGGATGAAGTGGTTGCCCTAGGTGCTGCCATCCAATCTGATATTTTAGCAGGAAACCGCAAAGACATTTTATTATTAGATGTCACCCCCCTTTCGCTCGGTGTTGAAACGATGGGAGGGTTGATGGATGTCATTATCCCACGAAACTCAAAAGTGCCAACCAAAGCAGGTAGGCAATACACAACCTCCGTAGATGGACAAATAAATATGAAAATAGCGGTCTATCAAGGCGAGCGTGATTTAATTAAAGAAAATCGAAAATTGGCTGAATTCGATTTAAAAAATATCCCAGCGATGCCTGCCGGTCTACCCAAAGTGGATATCAACTTTTTGCTAAATGCAGATGGAATATTGACCGTCCAAGCACACGAACTTCGATCAGGTGTTAAACAACAGGTAGAAATAAAACCCAGCTATGGCCTAACAGACCAGGAAGTAGAAAAGATGTTGTTAGAAAGTGTCCAACATGCCAAAGAGGACATTGACCAGCGCATGTTCATCGAAGCCAAAACAGAGGCTGAGCAAATGATTTATACGGTAAAACGATTTCTAGATAGACACCAAAACACCCTTTCTGAAACAGAAATAAAAGATACCGAACAGTCGATAAAAGCACTGAAAGATGCCATAAGCTCAGAAAACAAAGACCTAATTCTGAAAAGTATAGATCAATTAAATGAATTTACTCGCCCTTTTGCGGAGCGAGTAATGGACCAAGCAATAGCACAAGCGATGAAGGGGAAGGCGATCGAATAAAATGAAAGGTAGAGCTGCTCGCTCCTCTACTTTTCCAATAACATTTTCAAATTACCCGGCAGTCCCATCAACACCTTTATATTCCATTTCTGCATGGGGTCCTTTTGAGCCCAAATCCTGATTTTTTTGATTTTTCGAAAATCTGATGTAGCTAAACACATCCACTATAGATCTGTTGATCGTGACTTCTCTTTCTACATCATATTCTTTCTTGACAAACAGCACTGTGATTAAAAGAATGATAACAATACCCAAAAGTGACAACAAGATTTTTTCACGATCTGCATACGAGTAATTTATTTTTTTATCAATCTTGATAATTTACATTTTCCTCCCCCCTTACCACGTGAATCCTACGCCAAAATCAAATCGTCTCCAATGATTTCCATAAGGATTTGCATAGTGATTATAGTAAGGGTAGGAATAATTAGGGGTGTAATGTCTACCCCCACCATAGGGATAATAATCAGGGTAGGAATAATCATTGTAATATCCGCGGCTCATTCTCTCCTCGTGGCGCCATGCTCTGCGTTGCTTTCTGCGCTCTTCTCTAGCCTCTCGCCAATCGTATGCCTTGTACGTATTCTGGATGGTGATACCGTGCCAAGCCGTCAAAGAGTCTACCATTTTCAAGTACCGATCTAAACTTTCTTTATAACGCGGATTTTGATCAAAGACAGTAGTTTTTTGGCTGTAAGTCATTGCTGGTAGAACCAACAAAATGGCTGCATAAAATATTTTTTTCATGAGCTTACAAGTTAATGATCCCAGTAGATAATCTACCTGTGTATATCAAATTTACGATTTTTTTTGATTATTTTTTAATTTAAGATTAATGAGTCAAATCTATTTACACGCTTTCAAAATAATAAACAGGCCTCACCATTTCCTCTCCCAGATTTTCTATAAAGGAGACATACTTTACAAGACAAATTGCAGCTCAATCACATGCACAAAAGAATACTTATGTGTGCAGAAAAAACTAACTTGTGCGTCATACTAATTTTAACTGAGTGACACTGTTTTAAATGGAAAATCAATTTGAACCGAAGAGTAAAGACCGATCGTTACTATACATTGGTATTATATTAGGTATTATTATCCTAACGATGGGATATGTGACTTTTTTCGTAGATGATCCCAATCAGATATTCACTGAAAAACAACCTTTGCCACCACCCATTACTGTAAAAGACAAAACTAAACCGCTAAACAAAAGTTTGGAGATGAGTGACGAAAATGTACGAAAATCGTTAACGAAATTTATTGACGCCTTTTATTATGATCAGAACAGAGGTTATTTTGACCCAGCAAGCTATTTTGCCAATACCACACAAACCTACTACAACTATCACTATCTAACTTTTAGTCGCCTTCATGAAATACATGAAAAGCGCTTCACAAGCATGCGAAACCTCAAACAAAATTGGATCGTCTCATCCTTAGCATTCAAACGAGATAGTGGGTTATTAACGACCACATACGGCCTGAGGATGGATTATTACAACTCGTCGCAAAGCAAGCAAGAGATGACAGATGCGAAAATCGAAATGATCATCAACAAAGAAGGAAAAATAATCTCTTTACGAGAACTCGAGAAAAAAATGATCTCTTCTGTAAGTGCTGTAGAATCATCCGAGTCGGAGATAGCTCCTACTATTTCTGAGCAAAATAAATTATATGATGTAAGCACCGTAGGTACCGTTCCCAAATTCCCCGGTGGAGCCCAAGCCCTCGCAGAATATCTAAAAACAAACTTAAAATATCCTGCTGAAGTAGAAGCAAATAACATAGAGGGGAAAGTATACGTAGGGTTTATCGTAGAAAAAGATGGCAGCCTAAGTAATTTACAGATCATTAATGGGATTGATAGTGGATGTAATGAGGAAGCCATGCGCGTACTCCGTAATTCACCCCCATGGCAACCAGGAATATTTAACGGCAATCCCGTTAGGACGGCATATACGCTGGCTATTCCTTTTCAGCTGATAAACTAAAGTCTCACCACCGTTTCGACAAGCTCAATGTCCAGAAAGAGGGAGTTCTATATTAGAAGCACTAATTTCCTTCAACATAGCGATCGCCTCATCTATAGATCCAATATGCTCAATCGATAATCGAAGGTTGTTTTTCACTTCTTTTAGATTGCAAATTCGAGAATGGGCTTGCACAAACTGAAGCACTCGACCAAATTGTTCTGTCTCGAAATAAGGGGATTGCTTATTGCCTACGAAGTAACCCCGAAGAACATTTTTTTTGAACGATATTTTTTCGAAACCAATGGCTTTGCCAAGCCATTGCAAACGACACGTATTTAAAAGCACCTGCACAGGTTCTGGTATTGGTCCAAACCGGTCGATCAACTGTTTTTCGAATAAAGCCAATTCCGTTTCATTTTCGAGTTTAGATAGCTCGGTATACAAACTATATCGTTCGGCAATATTAGTCACGTACACATCAGGTATTAAAACCTCCAGATCGGTGTCTACTTGTGTAAATGAAATAAAAGGACGCGTTTTTTCATCACTAAAAAGCTCTTTAAACTCCTCTTCCTTTAATTCATGAATGGCTTCTTCCAAGATTTTGTGGTACATTTCGTAGCCAATTTCGGTAATAAAACCACTTTGCTCGGCTCCTAATAAGTTTCCGCTTCCGCGAATATCCAAATCGCGCATGGCCACATTAAAACCACTACCCAAGTCGGAAAATTCTTCAATAGTACTCAGGCGTTTCCTCGCCTCATTCGTTAGCGTAGACAATGGAGGACTCAACAAATAACAAAAGGCTTTTTTATTGGATCGCCCAACTCGACCACGCATTTGATGCAAATCACTCAAGCCAAACATATGTGCATGGTTGATGATAATCGTATTTGCATTGGCGATATCCAAACCAGCTTCAATAATGGTAGTCGCTACGAGCACATCGTACTGGCCATCCACAAATTTGAGCATCACATCTTCCAATGCATCCCCATCGAGTTGCCCATGTGCAATTCCGATTCGCGCTTTAGGGACTAAATTTTTGATCATTCCACCCAATTGCACTAAATCCTGAACACGATTATGAATGAAAAAAATTTGTCCGCCACGGTCAATTTCAAACTCAACAGCTTCCTTAATCAACTTCTCATTAAACACGTGCAACTCCGTAACCACGGGCTGACGATTGGGTGGTGGCGTACTGATGATGCTCAAATCGCGCGCACCCATCAACGAAAAATGTAGCGTCCGCGGAATCGGTGTCGCTGTTAACGTCAGTGTATCCACGTTGACCCGAATTTGTTTCAGTTTTTCCTTAACACCCACACCAAATTTTTGTTCCTCATCGATAATCAACAAGCCTAAATCTTTAAACTTGACATCCTTACTCACGATCCGATGAGTTCCGATAATGATATCGATCTTACCTTCGGCTAAACGTTGCAAGGTATCTTTAATTTGTTTTGGGGATTTAAAACGATTGATATAATCAATATTGCAAGGAAATTCGGCTAAACGAGACGAAAACGTTTTAAAATGCTGCGAAGCCAAAATGGTAGTTGGAACCAAAATAGCCACCTGTTTACTATCAGCCACTGCTTTGAATGCTGCCCGAATAGCTATTTCTGTTTTACCAAAACCGACATCTCCACAAATTAATCGATCCATTGGATGCGGTGCCTCCATGTCTTTTTTGAAATCGGCGGTAGCCTTCACTTGATCGGGCGTATCTTCATAAATAAATGAAGCTTCTAATTCGGTCTGTAAAAAAGTATCGGGAGCAAATGCATTTCCGGTTTGGGCTTTCCGAAGCGCATATAGTTTGATTAGATCGCGAGCAATGTCTTTAACTTTTTTCTTGGTCGTCTTTTTGAGCTTTTCCCAAACATCGCTTCCCAGTTTGTTCATTTTGGGGAGACTACCATCCTTGCCCGAATATTTAGAAATACGATTTAATGAATTGATGTTGACGTACAGCAAATCATTATCGGCATACACCAGACGGATCATCTCTTGTATTTTTCCATTGACCTCCACCTTCTCGAGTCCAGCATATTTGCCTATTCCATGATCGATGTGTGTGATATAATCACCTGGTTTCAGTTCTCGTAAATCTTTTAGGGTGATGGCTTGGGAGCGAACGTAGCCCTTCTTCAACTTGTATTTATAGTATCGATCAAATATCTGATGATCGGTATAAAAGGCGATCTTCTGTCCGTGATCGACAAAGCCTTCGCGCAAAGAAAGATGCACAGGAGTAAATTTTACCGATTGGTCGATATCCTCAAAAATGGAATAAAGTCGCTCCACCTGTTTGGCAGAATCTGTAAAAATAAAATTTTGAATTTTTTGCTCTTCGTTTTGATGAAAATTGTGAATTAACAGCTTAAAATCTTTGTTAAAAGATGGCTGCGGCTTCACATCAAATGAGATAGTTTCGGTGGGTGCATAAAAAAACTGTTTCCCAAATTCGATCATCGAAAAATCATGAAACTGATCAGCCACTAATTTTTCGTTCGTAAAATTGAGCTTGGGATCAATCCATTCGGGGTTTTGTTTTTTATCTTCAGGAGGCAAAGCATCCCAACATTCGACAGCCTTTTTATAACCCGCTTTAATCACATCGAAGGTATGTTCTGCACCTTTGACCCAGATCAGGGTATCGCCCTTGATGTACTCCAACAAAGAGATATTGTCATCCGTCAAAAAACCAGATTGCACATTCGGAATGACATGAATGCTATTTATTGGCTTCACAGACAGCTGATCTTCAATCTCAAATGTGCGGATACTTTCAATCAAATCGCCAAAGAATTCAACGCGATAAGGCAAATCGTTCGAAAAAGAAAAAATATCAACAATACCTCCTCGAACCGAAAACTGACCTGGCGCATACACAAAATCAACCCGATCAAAATTATATTCGAGCAAAAATTCATTGATAAAATCGATACTTAATTGAGTTCCGACGGTGATTTCGAGGGTATTTTTTTCAAGTGTTTGTCGGTTAACTACCTTTTCGGCTAAAGCCTCGGGGTAGGTCACGATCATTTTACCCAGCTTGGTTGAATGACTTAATGCATTCAGCACTTCGGCTCGTTGCAACACGTGACTGCTATCAACCTGTGTAAACTCAAATGGCTTTCGGAAAGATGAGGAAAAAAATAGCACTTGCTGATCGAGCAAGCTTTCGAGGTCGCTCAGAAAATAAATCGCCTCTTCCCTATCGGGGAGGATAAAAAGCATATTTCGTTGTTGCAAAAAATACAAAGCAGCAGCGAACACGGCATCGCTCGACCCGATGAGACCTTTGAGATGTATCCTCGGACTTTTAGCTGACCCGATCGCCTTCGAAAGGCTTTCGACCCGTGGATCTGATTGATAATGCGTTAAAATTTCCCGAATATTCACTTTTACTCGTTTCGGAGCAAAGATACATTTTGGGAACTAAACACGGATTAAAATATAGTTTCAAAAACAGCTAAAGGTATATTACCGTACCATATGCAACGGGATACCTGAAAAAATGTGTTGATTATTTTTTCCATGACAATGTGCACAGGGTCCTGGGGCTGCCTGTATTGCAGTATCCCTAAAATCAGGTATTTTTTTAAACTCTTCACGTACCTTCTCCTCAATAAGAAATGCATCATACTCCATTGGTAAAGTTTGGTACTTATGATGCCAATGAGGGCTGTTCCCGAGGTTCATATAAACACAGTTCGTATCACCCACATTTTTCGTTACTGATTCATCCCATTTTTTTACCTTTTTTATAAGTGCCATGTAATCATCATACACTTTTCCAGCCTTTCTATCAGGCTCTTCCCCTCTAGTTAATGCTACAGCCAACGCCTTATCAAATACCTCTCCTGGCTCAGGAGCACTATATTTAGCTAAAAAAACATTCGGGACCTCATATTTTTTCTGACTAGAAGACCATGTCCTCTTTTCGAAAAGTGACTGCACCCGAACCAGCCATGCTTGCTCCGTATGGCGCCCCTCATGATATAATGTTTC
>Ga0114967_10002222_pt1 | contig 16314 bp, 12 predicted proteins | sample M_130628_MF_Meta_FD_92639 | JGI IMG/M metagenome (GOLD analysis project Ga0114967, IMG submission 92639) | Freshwater microbial communities from Lake Montjoie, Canada to study carbon cycling - M_130628_MF_MetaG | ecosystem: Environmental > Aquatic > Freshwater > Lake | place: Lake Montjoie... | reverse complement strand
TTCGTTTAGCATGGTTCTCATGTGCGCAACATACATTTTTTTGTATGTAGGAATACTCAATAATTGCTGAATCAAAGGCCATTGAGCATCAGTTGCATGCAATAAATGCGTCATTTGTTGCTTTGTAGTTGTTGAACTCAGATTGATAGTTCCAGTTTGATTAAAAGTTCCAAATGACTCGTTTAAGTCCCAAACAACGGGGTTAAAACGATTATTATGATCCTGGTACAAGTAATAATTTTGGGTAAATCCGCCTAAATAACTATCCAAATTTACGGTGACATTGTCAAATGAAATCATCCAAAGTGAACGGTCAACATCCAAAACTTTTTCAACCGAACCGATATAATTTTTGATTGTGTCGCACAATTCCGTTAATTCTTTCCATCCAGCAGTAGAATTCATTTCATACGCAGCATAATAAGCAGCGCTATCCGTTCCTAAATAAACTAAATTTGGTTTTGCTGTAGTTCCCATTCCAGCGCCTCCAATTGGGTTACATTTAAAAAAAGCTTTATCATTGGAATAAAAATGGTTTGCAACGAATTTTTTAGAAACTGATTCAGAACTTACATATAGTCCTATTGAAGTGCCATTTACTTTCACAGTTGCGTAATTTGAAAGTGGCGCATCCATGTATTGTCTTAAAATCGAATAACCCAAAACTTCTCGCACAAAAGAAGGGTCTTTGGCAACATTACTTAATTTTAAATCTGTATAACCTTGATAGTCTTGATTTTTATAGGTGTCTAGCTCGATATGAAAGGGATTTTTAACTTGATTCGCGCTGTAGGTGCTATTTCCTTTATATTTAACACCAACACTGTCAAAAACAATTCCATTGATGGAAACAGATTGTGCCATGAAATAACCATCGCTGCCCACCGTAGCTGTATCCAGCATATAATCCCAATTTGATTGGGAAAAAGTTAATTCGATATTTTGAATTGTATTTATGTCGTACAGATTTTGTGCAGCCACAATTTTTCCAGAAAAGACGATTAAGATTGATAAAATCATTTTCCAACGGTAGGAAATAGATTTTTTTTTTGATACATGAATTGTTTTCAGCTTTTGCATAATTTTATTTTTTCTATTGGACGATTAAGTTACATTTAACACTTAAAATATAAAGTAATTGTTAATTAAAATTTAATTTAAAGTTAATAAAGGTAAATACTTAACGAATTAAACCATCTATTCGTTGAGTAGAAAGATGTTTTTCTCAATTGATTTCTCAATTATGTTTCAGTTTTCTTATCTTTGTTTTAAAAGTTAGAAATTATGGCAGGATCTGTAAATAAAGTAATTCTTATTGGAAATTTGGGCAAAGATCCAGAGGTGAGAAGATTGGAAAATGGGGCTGTTGTTGCAAGTTTTTCAATTGCTACGTCTGAAACTTATACTGATAAAAAAACAGGTGAGAAGCGAGACAATACTGACTGGCACAATATTGTTGTTTGGAGAGGTTTGGCTGAAGTTGCTGAAAAATTTATCAAAAAAGGCATGAAAATCTATGTCGAAGGTAAATTGAAAACGCGCTCTTGGCAAGACAAGGAAAATGTGACTAGATATACCACTGAGGTAGTTGTAGATGAATTGAATATATTGACTTGGCTGGACAATAATTCTAATCAAGAACAAAAGCCGGTTTATTCAAATGAATCAACACCAATTCCACCTCTTGAAGTTGAAGGATTAATGGATGATGAGGACGGTGATGTTTTACCTTTTTAATCTGAAATGATTTTAACTTCATTTATTTTCGCGTTGATGCCAGCAGGGACAATAATTGTTTATCTAATTTTGATATTTGTACTATTGATTTTTTCGGCCTTAATTTCAGGTTCTGAGGTAGCATACTTTTCATTAGCACCAAATGAAAAAGATTTTTTGAAGAGCGAAGATTCCAGAAATGCAAATTTAGCATTGAAACTTTTAGAAAAACCACAAGAATTATTGGCAACTATTTTAATTGTCAATAATTTTTTAAATGTTGGGATTGTTATTTTTTTAAGTGCTTTACTCAATAAACTTTTTCATGACACTGGCACATCTTCATTTCACTTTATAATTGAAGTTTTAGCGATCACTTTCATGATTTTAATGTTTGGAGAAGTGATTCCAAAAGTTTATGCAACAAAAAACGGATTGCTATTTGCCAAATTTATGGCCGTCCCATTGAATAGTTTAAGTTCAGTCCCTCCATTTTCTTGGTTGAAAAAATTTCTTGTAAATGGAACGAGAATTATTCATAAATATGCCAAGCATAGGGGAGTTTCAATCACTACTGATGAGCTAGAGCAAGCGATTTTAATCACTAAAGAAGAGTCAACATCAGAAGAAGAACACAAAATTTTAGAAGGAATCATCAAATTTGGAAATACGGATGTGAAGCAAATTATGCGCTCCAGAATGGAAGTTGTTTATTTGGAGGAAGATTTTAATTTTCACACAGTTTTAGATCATATTTTGGAGTCCGGTTATTCTAGAATTCCTGTAATTAAAAACTCTTTTGATGAAGTAGAAGGCATTTTGTATGTGAAAGATTTATTGCCACACATCAACGAAACTGCCGATTTTGATTGGAAAAGTTTGATTAGAAAACCTTTTTTCGTTCCCGAAAATAAAAAGATTGATGATTTGCTTAAAGATTTTCAAGAAAAGAAAATGCACATGGCAATCGTTGTAGATGAATATGGAGGAGGCAGCGGAATTGTGACCTTGGAAGATGTTCTGGAAGAAATAGTAGGAGATATTACAGAAGAATTTGACGAAGATGTTGTCGGTTTTAAACAAATATCGCCCAATACATTTATTTTTGAAGGTCGAACTGCGTTAGTCGATCTATACAAAGTTTTTGAAATTGATGGAAAAGAATTTGAAGCAGAAAAAGGCGAATCAGATTCTATCGGTGGTTTTATTATCGAACAATCAGGAAGAATTCTCAAAAATAATGAGTTTATCAAATTTGAAAATTATAAACTGATAGTTGTTTCATCAGATAAAAGACGAATTAAATCTGTTAAAATAGTTATTGGTCAAAATTAGAAGTTCTTATGAAAAATATTAAAATCAGCGCGTTAAAATTTGGAACATTTTTCTTTCTTTTAGTTTTTTTTGTATCTTGTAATGAGACAATTACAATCCCTAAGCCACCAACTTATTTGCGGTTAAATTTACCCGAACATGAATATGTCCTTTTTTCAGAGGATTGTCCTTACGAATTTGAAGCGGCAAAAATTTTCAAAATTAGAGCTGTGACAGATGAAAAAGGTCAAATAACTTACCACAAAGACATTGATTTAGGTCCATTGAATGGCGTGATTCATTTCTCCTACATCGAAATGGAAAATCCACTTGCTGATTATGTCAATTTTGCCATCAATAAAGTCGATGAACACAAAGTAAAAGCAACTGCCATTGAAGACACAAACTTTATTAGGACTTCCGACCGCGTTTTTGGTACTTTTTTCGAATTACAAGGTGATGTTGCTTCACCATTTCAATTTTATTTGACCGACTCGACAAATCGCTTTGTGAGTGGCGTAGTATATTTGAATTCTGCTCCAAATTATGATTCTTTGAGACCAAGTTTGGAATATTTAAAACAAGATTTATATCAAATGATGCGCAGTTTTAAATGGAAAAAATAATTTTTTATCCTCTCAAGATTCGAAATCGTTAATTAAATGTTCATATTCGAATCATTTGTGTAATTTTATTGCGAACTATTAAAATTATTTTTATGAAATTGATATTGACTCTCCTCGTATCTCTCACTTTTTCCACTTTTTACGCACAAAATTATTCCAAATGTAAAATCTTTACTGATTCAAAAGGTTTACAAAAATTAGCGGAATTAGGCGTTGCTGTAGATCACGGAACAACCAAATTGAACACTTTTTTTATCAGTGATTTTTCAACTTATGAAATGCAAGTCATGACTGAGAATGGTTTTCAGTTTGAAGTTTTGATTGACGACGTCCAAAAATTTTACGTTGAAAGAAACAAAGGAAATCAGCCAGCTAGCGAAAAAAATGCAAATTGTGCTGCTACTGCTGCATCAGGATTTACGCCAACAGTTCCAACGAATTTTAATTTAGGTTCAATGGGAGGTTATTACACTTACCAAGAATTTCTGGCTGAATTAGATCAAATGGTGGCAACTTATCCAAATTTGATAACGGTAAAAGCGCCAATTTCAACTTTTCAAACTGCTGGAAATAGACCAATATATTTTGTTAAGATTTCTGATAATCCAAATTCAGACGAGCCAGAACCTGAAGTTTTATATTCAGCAGTTCATCATGCTAGAGAACCAGCAGGACTTTCTCAGTTGATTTTTTATATGTGGTATGTACTTGAAAATTATTCAAGTAGTGAAGAAATCGCCTATTTATTGAATAATACTGAAATGTATTTTGTACCAATGCTAAATCCTGATGGATATGTTTACAATGAAACAACCAATGCAAACGGCGGTGGAATGTGGAGAAAAAATAGACGCAGTTTTGGAGGAGGTACTTATGGTGTAGATAACAACAGAAATTATTCTTATGGTTGGAATACCACAGGAGTGAGTGCAAATCCCTCTGGTGAAACCTATCCTGGAACAAGTGCTTTTTCAGAACCAGAAAACCAAGCAATGAAATGGTTTTGCGAAAACAGAGATTTTCAATATGCTTTCAACGCGCATTCCTATGCGGACGATATTCTATTTCCGATAGGTACAACCACTGCCGAGTTTGCTGCAGACCACGATTATTTCAACACATTTACTGCGCACATGGTGAAATACAATGGCTATACAAACATGAAAAGTTCTACACTTTATCCAGCTTCAGGTGATTCTGATGATTATATGTATAAAGTGGATTTAACCGTAAAACCAGTGATTTTTGCCATGACTCCAGAGATTGGAAGTGATTCTGATGGTTTTTGGCCAGCGCAAGCAGATATTATTGGAATTTGTCAAGAAATGACTTTCCCCAATTTGATTTTGTCGCACTTGACGCATCGCTATTATGCAGTGGATGATGCAGATGCTACAACTATTGAAACAATGACTGGGAATTTTTCGCACAATGTGGAAAGATTGGGAATTGAAGATGGAAATGTGATTGTTTCGATTATTCCCATTTTAGGAATTCAGTCAGTTGGTGCTGCCGTGACTTATAATTTGGCTTTGATGGGAACTCAAACAGGCACAATTTCTTACGTTTTAAATCCAACGATTCAATTTGGTGATGTTATCAAGTATGTATTGAATACAGATATGAACGGTTGGATTAGACGCGACACAATCATAAAATCATTTGGTGCATTGACACTTCAATTTGCTGACGACGCAACAACAGCAACAAATTGGACTGGAAATTTCAGCACTACAACTGCAACTTTTGTTTCACCTTCAACTTCATTTACAGACAGTCCAACAGGGAATTATTCAAGTAACGCCACCAAAACATATACTTTAAACAATCCAGTTGACTTAACAAACGTCAGTGGAGCAGGAGTAACTTTTTATGCAAAATGGGACATCGAAGCTGATTACGATTATGCTAGAATGGAAGTTTCAACTGACAATGGTGCAAGTTGGATTGGTCAATGTGGACTTTATACCAATGCTGGAACGAGCGCCAATGGAAGTGCACAACCGCAAGGAGAGCCAGTTTATGATGGCGTTCAAGGTACTTGGATATTGGAGGAAATAAATTTGAGCGACTACATTGGACAAACAATTACCATCAGATTTATTTTGGAAGCAGACAATGGAACTGTAGGTGATGGATTTTATTTTGATGATTTTAAAATATCATATAATACCATTGTTATTGACAATACGGGAATTGATGAAATTGGATTAGAAATTAAAACAATTCCAAATCCTGCCAATGAACAAGTTTACATTTCTTTCGGAAATCCAATTAATGAAGGACAAATTATTTGGTTTGATCAATCAGGAAAACAGGTGGGAATGAAGCAGATTACTGAATTGACTAATAAGGTAACGATCGATACCGGCGAACTAGAACAAGGAATTTACACTGTTAGATATTATTCAGAAGGCAGATATTCTAAGGCAACTAAAATGGTTATTATTCATTGATTATTTTAAATAGACTGAATGTCCGGTATGTGAATATCGGACATTTTTTTTGTCTGACTAAATTTCCATCAACATCCAAATCGGGCAACTGAAATGCCCTGTATTTCCCAAAGGTGTGGACAAACTTTTGAATCCCATGTGATTATAAATCGAAACTGCTTTGTCTAATTCAGGCATGGATTCAAGATAAATCGACGAATATTGCATGGATTTGGCATATTTGACAGCTTCGGTTAACAATAATTTTCCTATTCCAAAACCTCTAAAATCTTTGTCAATATACATTTTGACTAATTCACAAACTCCTGAAGGCAAACCTTCCGTGGGATAGATTCCAACGCCACCGACAACATTTTTATCGACTGTTGCAACAAAATAAACACAATTTGGATTTTGAAAATATTCAAAAAGATGGTCGGTGCTTTTATCAAAATACGCAGTGCCCGGTTTGGCAGCACCGTGCTCTAATAATGTTTCTCGCAATATTTTGGCAATTTTGATATTGTCTTGAATTTCAATTGGCCTAATTTCAACTGAAAAATTTTTCAAATCAAACTTATTTATTGCTTTCATTGATTTTTTTGATGTCAAAAAATATCTTTTCAATGCTTAAATATTGACCATTTGGTTTTGGTCCAAGTGCAGGCACATTCACAATATATCCATAAGCGTCAAGCAGCACATATAATGGAAAAGATTCAATATGATATGCTTTGAAAATTGGATCATCTGCTTCTAATTCAAATGTTTCCCAAGGCAATGATTTAACTGTTTCCTGCTGCTTTTTTGTCAATTTATCATTTTTTACATAAACAGAAATGATATTGATATCGCCCTGAAATTTAGCATAAATCGGTACTAAAAGTTCTAAATCTTTGGCAGATTCTCTTGTGGAAGGATCGAAGAAATGAATGTATAAATGTTTCTTGGTGTAATTTCTTAAAGAAACAGATTCGCCCAATTGATTATTGATTACAAAATCAGGAGCTTTCGAGCCAGGGACTAACTCTGTTAATCTGTAAATCATATTTTTAGCAATTATTCCATTGCTTTTGAAGATGCTAAATTTGGCCACACTGTCTAAAACGCTAATGATATTGGTTTGAGGAAATTCGCCAGAATAGAAAACTTCACCGAGCCCTTTGATCATGATCAATTCTCTCAATCTTGTATTGCCCGGTTTCATTCCTGGAGTCGGATTTTTGATAATTGTTGGTCGCAGTGTATATTCGTCTCCCAGCGCACGCATAATCAGTGATGGACTATTTTTTAAAAGGCCTAAATAAACGCGGTTGTTGACTTCCATTTCCAATCTAGAAAAAATATTTTCGTAAAATGAAGCGATGTAATCCATGTAAACATCAGATTCGTAAACTACTGGAGTGTTATTTAAGAAGAAATCAAATTTTTCATATCGATTTCTAGTTCCCTTGAATTGAATGTCATCCAAGCTTGCAATCGTATATTTTACGTAGGTCTTAAAAAAAAGACTTGTGTCTAATTTATAAGCTGTTTCAACATTCATTTTGAAAGTGTCAAGTTTTGTCACAAACTCTATTCCATTTATCTGCTTGGTTGGAAAATACGTTCCTAAAAAGTTGTTTGTCCACTTATCAAAACTCAATATTTTGTAATTTATATCGGTTGAATCTAAACTTAAAAAACCAATTTCAACAGAATTTCCATCAGGTCGATAGGCATCATACTTGTTTTTAGCGGGCATATAAACTTCGTATTTTGCATTCGGTTGAATGTATAAAAATCCTTTATTTTTGTTTGATTTTAGTATTACTTTCTGAGTTTTTTCATTGAAAAAGGAGAATTTAAAAGTGCTGTCTGCTTCCACCGTTGTTGTTGCGATCAAAGCTTCTCTCATCGAGAAATAATCTTCAATTTGGTATAATTCAATCTTTTGTCCAACATAGCCTGGCGCATACCCTCTGACTTCAGTGGTTTTTTGACCGAAAGTGAATTGCGAGAACGCTACTAAAGCAACACAAACAAATATAATTTTTACTTTTTGCATATTTATGAAACGAGTAAATGACTATTTGTTACAAACTGGTCAATAATCCCGCCATTTTTTGAGATTTCACGAACTATGGTAGCGCTTATTGCCGAAACAACTGGATCTGTTATAAAAAACACAGTTTCTATTTCAGCTAATTGTTGATTCATTTGTGCAATTGCTTTTTCATATTCAAAATCTTTGGTGTCTCGCAAACCTCTCAAAATGAAAGTGGCATTGATTTCTTTACAAAAATCAATAGTCAATTTTTGGAATGAATTTACAACAATTTTGGGTTCGTTTGCATAGATAGATTCAATTTGATTAATTCTTGAATCCAGCGAGAAATGTGGTATTTTAGTTGTATTAAAACCGATACCAATTACGATTTCATCAAACAGCGGCAAAGCTTTTTTAATCACGCTTTCGTGCCCTTTGGTGAAAGGATCAAACGAGCCAGGAAAAAGTGCTGTTTTTTTCATAAAATCATATTAACTATTTGTTTCAGAATTATTTAACTCAATAATTTTAGTGTTTACCAAGAAAGTAAAGTAAACATTTCCATATTGTTTGGTCAATTCATATTGTGGTAAATGTTCTAATTTAGTGTGTCTTCCGTGTTCAATTATTGCTAATCCATTTTCATTCAATAAATTGCGTTCAAAAATTGCAGTTGCCAAAGATTCATGGATAGGAGAATCATAAGGTGGATCTGCAAAAATTAAATCAAAAGTTTTACCAGTCTTTTTTAAGAAATCGCGAACATCAGCTCTAAAGACGTCTATGTTTGCCTCCATTTTCACTTCTTGAACCAAGTTTTTAATGAATTTCACACAATTGAAATTTTGATCAACAGCAGTAATGTGTCCACTTTCTCGCGATGCAAATTCTAAGGTGATATTTCCGGTGCCTGCGCAAAGGTCTAAAATGTCTAAATCTACCAACGAATATTTATTTTCCAACACATTAAAAAGGCCTTCTTTGGCATAATCAGTTGTTGGCCTTGAAGGAAAACCTTTAGGTGCTGAAAATCTTCTTGATTTTAATATTCCTCTAATTATACGCAAGTTTGTTGGTATTTAAATTGTAAATTATCCGTTTCAAGTATTGAAACTTTTTGCAAATCTTTCAAATGCTTGATTTGATTTAACATATTTTCTTTCCGATTTATTGGAGCGTCTATCGAATCATAAATAAACAATTGTAAATTTTCATTTAAAAGATTCTGCTGCTGTAAACTGAATGAAAGGTAATACAATACATCTTCTTCATGCAGCGACTCAAAAGTGTTGTAAAATAAAAGATTGCTTTGTTTGACCATTAATATCAAGCAGTGTTGTTGGTGTAAAACGATATGAATGCTTGTTTTAAAAGTTGAATTTGAAAAAATACCTTTCAGAAAGACTGATCCTTCATGCTGCAGCACAATTCTAGGATATCGCATTACAAAAAGAGACTTAACCCACAAAGGAATTTCAAAAATATTCACCAATGAAAGTTCAGCAATGCGATTATAATCAACGTCATTTGAAATCATTTCTTTGGTAAAGCAAGCCTGAAAAATTGATTTCGCAGAACTCGAACCAAAAACATTCATCGGCACAAGCGCAGACAAAGCGCTAAACCATGACAAAGAATAATCATCATATTCTTTATTCAAAAGTTCTTTTTCAGTCAAAAAAGCTTGAATTTGTTCTTTGTATTGAAAATCTTTTTTTCCGTCAAATATAATTGATCCAATTTCATTTACTGATTGGTCAATAATTTCAACAACATTCAACGAATGCTCAGAAAGTACAAAAACGAGGTGTGATTTCGCCATGATACAAATTTACACTTTTTTAGAGATAAATTAAGACATTAAGATATTAGGATTTTAAGATATTAAGACTTTGGATTCTTGTTTAATTTGAGATTTATTGTTAAAAGTTGCCAAGCAACCACAGAAATCAAAGTCTTAAAGTTGCGTAGCAACGTATCTTAAAATCTTAATATCTTGTAGCGTAGCGAGTCTTTTTAATTCTATCTTTACAAAGTGAATCCGCAAGAAAATAGTAAGCAATCCTTTTCTCAAGAAATTGAACATCAATTTGGTTTTGAGCCAGTTGGTGATCAAGTTTCTGCGATTAAAAAAATGGTAGATTTTTCATTTGACCAAAGCAAAAATGGGGTTTTTATTCTTTCCGGATATGCAGGTACTGGCAAAACTACCTTACTCGGAGCATACGTAAAAGCGTTGGGGATTTTTAATAAGAAAACTGTTTTATTGGCACCAACTGGACGAGCGGCGAAAGTTTTGTCTAATAGATCTAAAAAGCAAGCACTCACTATTCACAAAAGAATTTACAGAAAAGAAACTGTTGCTGGGGGAGGAGTTCAATTAGTTTTGGCGCCAAACTTATCAAAAAACACTATTTTTATTGTGGATGAAGCTTCCATGATTGGTGACTATAGTATGAACGATGATGGTTCAATATCAGGGAGAAATTTATTGCAAGATTTGGTCAATTATGTTTTTTTTGGTGACGGAAATCAGTTGATTTTTGTGGGTGATGAAGGACAATTACCGCCCGTTGGAAGTGATTTTTCGCCCGCATTGAATTTGGCATATTTGAGAAATTATTATCCAGAACTGAATTTGACGGTTTCGAAGCTGAAAAAAGTACTGCGACAAACGGAAGATTCTGATATTTTATTGAATGCTACCAGATTAAGAAACGCACCTGAAGGCAGTTTTCCTTCAATAAAATTGACTGATAAATTTGATTTGGTTAGTATTCATGGCGGAGATTTACAAGATGAATTGGAATCATCGTATTCGAATTTTGGATCTGACGAAACAATTATCATTACGCGTTCAAATAAAAAAGCAAATCAATACAATCAACACATTAGAAATCGCATTTTGTGGTGTGAGGAAGATCTTTGTGGTGGTGATATGTTGATGGTGGTCAAAAACAATTATTTTTGGTTGGAAGAAAAATCCGAAGCTGGTTTTATTGCCAATGGGGAAATCATCAAAGTACTTAGAATCATGAAACGTGAAGAAATTTACGGCTTTCAATTTGCCCGTGCGAGAGTTCAATTGGTAGATTATCCAGACATGGGAGATTTTGAAACCATGTTGTTGGTTGACACATTAATGTCTGAAACACCATCTTTGCCGCGCGATCAAATGAAAGCTTTGTTTTTTGCCATTGAGGCGGAATATGCACATGAAAAAAACAAAAAAGTTCGTTATGAAAAAATCATGAAAGATCCTTATTTCAACGCGCTTCAAGTGAAATTTGCTTATGCAATCACTTGTCATAAATCGCAAGGTGGACAATGGGCTTCTGTTTTTTTAGACCATGGATATTTGACAGAAGAATTACTCGATAAATCCTTTTTCAGGTGGCTTTATACAGGTTTCACAAGGGCTTCAGAGCGACTTTGTTTGGTCAATTTTGATTCACACTTTTTCCAAAAAAAAGTAAGTGAAAAATAACCTATTCTTCGCTTTTTAATTTTAATTGATTGATTTTAAATGAAGCTTTTCCAACGGTGATTTTTGTTTTTGCGATTTCATTATTCAGCCGGTCAATGACAATTTTTGCTGTCTGTCTATCCAAGTAAGTTCCAGCCAAAACATTGAGTTCTTCTTTCAATTGCATCAAAATTTCAACGGTTCTAAGAGCACTTAAAATTTGATTTTTCGATAAATTATATTTCTTCATGGCCGACAAAATATCTTCATTTAAAATAGAAAGATTACTTGCTACTGGATCAGTATATGAATTGATTTCCAATACTATTTTTCGATTTAAATTGATAATGACTTCAGATTTTCTCAGTCGCTGAAAAGTGGTATCCATTCTTGAAGCAATTCGCTCTTCCTCAGTTTCTCCGGGATAACTTCCGATTTCAATAGCTTGTTTGTCTCTGGTGGTTTTTATTCCATTCCATTTTCCGATTCCTTGCCCGCGCGCAATGATTGAAAAAGGGATTTTTTTGTCTGTCAGAGATTCAAAAAATTGACGAACTGCAACGCTGTCTTTGCTTTCAAGTAAATCTCCATTTAAATTCCATTGATCAGAAGCGAACACATCTGCTAATTCCAACTGAATTCTTGCATCGTAGTCTGGTTTTGCATCGCAGAGGTTGATATGTAACATCACTTCATCAGCTTCATCTGAAATTGCACCATAAGGAATGGCAATTAGTCTAACTTCAAATTCTTGAACGACGGTATCTGCTTTGAATTGAAATTCTTGTGTTTTGATATCAAAAGTGGTTGAATCTTGGAATATATATAAACCATCTTTTTCTGTAAATGTTGCCCAATGCAAACCAATTGCTTGATTGTAATCGTCTAATCTTCTTTGATATTGCGCTTGTAAATCAATGGCCTCAGCTTTGTCTTTTTTTAAATCGATAATTTTCTTTTTGATGACATCAAGTTCATTGTATTGTTGCACCAAGAGTTCTTGTTTTGCTTTTCTGTCTTTTTTGCCAGAATTAGTTTTATCAACAACGTGGTCAGAACCAATTTTTTTACTTTTTGAACTCGTGGATATGGCGAAATTTCTTAAATCCGAGATTTCTTTTTCGTTTTTCTGAATTCTTAAGACCAATTCATCTTTTCTCTTTTCGAAATATGCAATCCAATAATCGAAACCTCGTTTTCCCAAAATCATTTCATCTAATTTGGCGATTTTATCGTTTTTTAAATTATTAATGATTGATTGGAATGTTCCACTTTTTGCAAAACTTGAATCTGGTGATAAAAATCGAGTTTCGCCTGAGCCAAAAAGGGGGTAAGAAATCCCATTTTTTTCTATCACCACCGTGGTTTGTTTTTCAGCATTGTAACCCCAAACATCTAGGTGAATATTTGTGAGTTTATTATTTCCTACTGATTTTAAAGAAGTTGATGTAAATCGCAAAGTTTCAATAGCTTCTTTCTTCTTTTTTTCAGCAGGACGAATTTTCATTTGATAAGGAAAAAGTCCAACTGCTTTTGGAAGACCCTTGTTCCATCTACCTCTTTCGTCTTTTTCTCTTTCTTCCAGTAATCCAGAAGTTGAGCTTCCATCTCCTGCGGCGACCAAAACATTTGTGAAAACTGAAGCTTCACCACCAAGTGCTTGAAAAAAATCTCTGGTTCTAATAGCAACATATCTATTTATAGCCTCATTGATAGCTTCTAATGTATTGTATTGGTCTTGAATATCTAGAAAGTGAAAAGTTCCCACCATTGCTTTTTTATCATCAAAACTCAAGCTAGGATTCAGTAAATTTTCCAGTTTTGGATGCGGAACATTTGCGCCATCATCATTTTTAAAAGCTTTAACGGGCAAAAGTCCAATTAAAATCGCTTCAAATTGCTTGTATTGAGATTGATAATTTGCCAACTCTTTTTCTCCAAGTCTTTTGGCTAAAAGTACTTTGTTTAATTCCCATAAAGCCATTTTATTGGCCGCTTCAGTGATAAGACCTTTGGGTGATTTAGCTATTTCAGAAGTGCGAATATAGAGCAATTCTGGTTGATTCATGATGACAGTCTCCACAGAATCAAAATTGATTTCTTTGTTTGGAAAACGTATATCTGGACCTTTGTATTCAAAATATCTTCCAAAATTATTTTCCAATATGGGACTTTTTCTCACAACGTGAAATAGATATGCTTTTTCTTCAGCTGTTAAATCCGTATTTTCTTGGGCGAAAACACTTGTGAAAAATTGAAATAAGATGATTAGCGTAATGATTATTTTCATGTTGTAAATTTAATTTTTTCAATCGAGCGGAAAATCAACTTTGGAAAATGAATCTCAACAAGTTGATGTTAACTAAATATAAACGCAGATCAATGGCATCGTTACAAAATATAAGCATAAAAAAACCGCTATCGGAATAGCGGTTTTGAAATCTTAAATTGATGTCAAATTAGTTTTTTGCAAATTTTTCTACTTTTGAAATTCCATTTACAGTTAATTCAAGGAAATAAATTCCTTTTTGGATGTCGTTTAATTGAATCGACATTCCTGATGTAACTGATTCAATTGTTTGGATTGTTTTTCCAGTTTGATCAATGATTTTAGCAATTCCACCATTGAAATCACCTTTAATTGTCAAGCTTTCTTTTGCTGGATTTGGGAAAATACTGAAATTGATTTTTTCAGTTTCATTGATTGATACAAAATTATCTGGTTGAACAGCACTCAAAACTACAGTGAATTCAGTTAACGGAACCGCAGAGCCAGAACCAACGATTTTTGCGGACGTATGCGTGAAAACAGGCATATTTCCAGTGCCTAATTGATAGTACTCGTATTGCGCACGTATCAATTTTATGTCACCAAACAATGGGACATTTGTATTTAATGTGTCAATAGTGACACAACGAATAACACCCGGAAGTGTGGTGATTGCGTTCAGTTTTAAAGTTCCTTCTCCATCAATTTTAGAAAATGAATTTCCAGTAGCATCTGGATTTTGAGGAAGGCCAGAAAACGAGAAAAATAAACTTCCCGCAAAAACATCATTCAATTCATTGTTATAGGCAAATTCATAATTTGCTAATTTTTGTGGGTCAGTATTGAAAATTGCTTTTACTTCTCCAAATGTTGGTTCGTTGAAAACAAATCCTGGTGAATTTCTTTCGGTGCTTGTTGAAGACCAGTAAGTTGTTAAGAAGTTTTCTACAACCACCGCTTTTGTCGCACTTGGAAAGTCAGCGGTATTGGTTGTTGTAGTTGGATCAACAATTGTCAAAGTTCTTAATTCACCGGCAAAGCCACCTATATTTGAATAATCCCAAGTTAAGCCAGTTCCTGTGACATTCGCGTAATTGGTGGCAAAAGAATCACACAAAAATAAATCAACTGAGGTTCCAATTGCTGGCTCATTTAGTTGTGTCAAACCTTGTCCAAATGATGTGCCGGCTAAAATTAATGAGGCGAATAGTAACTTTTTTTTCATAGTGTCTAATTATTAATTTGTTTACAATATTTAGATTTTGGTATTGCGTTAATATTTAAAATTAAGTGCCTCAAAAATACAAAAAAAACATTAAATAGTTTCTCTTTAATAATTCAAAAATCGCTTTGAATAGTTCTTTAGGAGTCCTGTTGTCTTAACGAAGTTGTTTGATTTATGGTTGGGAATGATTGAAGCTATCAAGCTATTGTATGAGCTATCTTGCTAGATTTCATTCCAAAAGTTTGAAGTTGCTTTATTTTTCTAATTTTGCCTTGTACTAAAAAAACACTTAAGATGGGTTTCAAAACTTTGTTTAGAAAAAAAACAGTTCAAGATATTTTGCTTCAGGTTGAGAAAAACAATGCTGATGGACATGGTTCACTTGGCAGACATTTGGGAGTGAGAGATTTGGCTGCTTTTGGAATTGCGGCCATCGTTGGTGCTGGAATTTTTAGTACGATTGGAACCGCTTCACATGATGGAGGTCCAGCGGTGATTTTTCTGTTTTTATTTACCGCCATCGCTTGTGGTTTTGCCGCCTTTGCTTATGCTGAGTTTGCTTCCATGGTGCCTGTTTCAGGAAGTGCTTATACTTATTCTTATGTTGCTTTTGGTGAAATTATCGCCTGGATAATTGGATGGTCATTAATCATGGAATATGCCATTGGGAATATCACTGTTGCCATTTCGTGGAGTGATTATTTTACCGGAATGTTGGATGGAGTAGGGCTGCATTTGCCACAATGGATTCAAACAGATTACCTCACGGCCTCAAATGGATATGACCAAGCAATGGCATTAATGCAAGGCGGAAAAGATTTCGAGAATTTGGATTTTACCCTGCAAACTGCGCATCAAGCATGGCTTTCAGCTCCCAATATATTCGGTTTTCATTTGATTTTTGATTTACCAGCACTTTTTATAATCGTACTTATTACCTGGTTGGTGTATCGTGGAATGAAAGAGAGTAGAAATGCAAGTAATATTATGGTAATCATAAAATTAGCTATTATTTTATTGGTAATAGCAGTCGGTATTTTTTATGTCGATACTGCTAATTGGAGCCCATTTGCGCCTAACGGTGTTTCGGGAATATTGAAGGGCGTTTCTGCTGTATTTTTTGCTTACATTGGCTTTGATGCGATTTCCACCACTGCTGAAGAATGTAAAGATCCACAAAGAGATTTACCCCGAGGAATGATGTGGGCGATTATCATTTGTACCGTTTTATATA
>Ga0114967_10002221_pt1 | contig 16315 bp, 9 predicted proteins | sample M_130628_MF_Meta_FD_92639 | JGI IMG/M metagenome (GOLD analysis project Ga0114967, IMG submission 92639) | Freshwater microbial communities from Lake Montjoie, Canada to study carbon cycling - M_130628_MF_MetaG | ecosystem: Environmental > Aquatic > Freshwater > Lake | place: Lake Montjoie... | reverse complement strand
GTTACCGCCCTTGCACTGCAAGACACGATTTGTTCCGCTACCTCAACTTCGATTACAATGAGTTCAGTTCCTGTTGGAGCGAGCTTTGCTTGGACATCTGTTGACAATTTGGTAACGGGTTCAGGCGGGGGTGTAACAAATAGTATTTCTCAGGTCTTGACATCAACGTCTACAGCAGTAGGATCGAGTATTTATACCATCACTCCAACATTAACAGGTTGTGTGGGCTTGCCAGTAGATATTGAGATTACAGTCAATCCAATCCCAACAGCTATTGCTACGCCTCCATCACAAACAATTTGTTCGGGCGATGTCACAGGCATAGCATTGAGTTCAGTGCCTGTAGGATCCACTTTTGGATGGACAGCAAGTGAATCTTTGGCCACCGGCTCATCAGTAGGTACCGGTTTCAATATTGCACAAGTATTGAATACAACAAGCAGCAATACGGGAACAGTAACGTATAGTGTAACTCCAACTTTGAGTGGGTGTATCGGCTCACCGATTGCGGTTGTTGTGAGCGTGAATCCAAATCCTGTGGTAACAGCAACTCCAGCAGTACAAAGTATTTGTTCGGGCGTAAGCACTTCAATAAACTTAAGTTCTGCTCCAGCAGGAGCAACTTTCGATTGGACAGTTTCTCAAAATAACGCAAGTGGTGCGAGTATAGGTGCTGGATTAAGTATTGCGCAAACGTTGACTAATTCGAGTACGAGTGCGGGCAGTGTAACTTATACTGTTACTCCAAGTATTGGCACTTGTATAGGTTTACCTTTAGATGTAGTTATTGCAGTGAATCCAATTCCTGTAACAGCAGTTACTTTGAATAGTACGATTTGTGAAGGTTTGTCTATCAATTTAGATGCCAATGGCGCAGACAGTTATGCATGGACACCATCCACTGGATTGAATTCAATTACTGGCAGTAGCATTGTTGCAAGTCCATTAGTTACTACCACTTATACTGTAACTGGAACAAGTTTAAACTGTTCAAGTACTGCAACAGTAACTGTTACTGTGAACCCAGCACCAACGATTTATGCTGGGGTTGATTCCTTGATATGTTATGGAAATAGCATTGTTTTGACTGGAAGTGGCGGCGTGTCTTACGCGTGGAGCGGCGGGGTTGTGGATAATGTGCCATTTTTCCCAACATCCACCCAAACCTATACAGTTGTAGGAACTGACGCCAATCAGTGTCAGGACAGTGATTTGGTGGTTGTATCTATTACGCCATTGCCAATCATTGATTTGGTTCCATCAATTACTTCGGGTTGTGTTCCCCAGGCAGTAGATTTCCAAAACAACACGATAGGCGCAGTTGTATACAATTGGGATTTCGGAGATGGCAATACATCGACGATGAACAATCCATCCAATAATTACACATCGACAGGTTGTTATGACATCACTTTGACTGCATCTACTTTGAATGGCTGTACGTTTACAACTACTTATCCTAGTATGGTTTGTGTTGAGTTGGCTCCAGTAGCGTCATTCTATGCCAATCCATCACAAATTACCACTGATTATCCAGTGAGTACGATGGTGAATACTTCACAAGGTGCAGTGGCATACAGTTGGGATTTCGGTGATGGCACAACGAGCACAGTTTTGATGCCAGAGCATACCTTCCCTGGAAGTGATATTAGCACTTATACCGTTGAGCTTGTTGCATATAGTTTGACAGGATGCACCGATACAGCAAGAGTGAATATCCAGGTATATGAAGACATTGTTTATTTTGTACCAAATTCATTTACACCAGATGGAGATAATTTCAATCAAACATTCAAGCCAGTTTTCACATCGGGTTACGACCCTTATAATTACGTTTTGTTTATCTATAACCGCTGGGGTCAAGTGATTTTCGAGTCACACGATGCATCAGTAGGCTGGGATGGAACGTATGGCGATGCCGTCGGCATTGTGATGGATGGAACGTATGTTTGGACCATCGAATTTAAGGTTACACAAACAAGTGAAAGAAAGAAAATCGAAGGACATGTGAATGTATTGAGATAGAAATATTTAAAGACAGTTAAATACAATTTAAATTCAGCTGATGCAGAAATGTATCGGCTGAATTTCAAAACGCATTAAACAGAAATACTTATCTTTGCATCATGGAATACAAAAAGAATCCCAGTTTTGGAAGAAAAGATTTCAAACCAAATCCACGCGAAAAAGAAAATAGCGACATCATTTTTGGTGTGCGTGCAGTCATAGAAGCCATTCGTGCTGGAAGGGAAATCAATAAATTAATGATTCAAAAAGGAATGTCAAAAGACTTATTTTTTGAATTGAAAGCGGAAACAGCCGATAAAAATTACTTTATCCAGTTTGTTCCTGTGGAGCGTTTAGATAAAATTACAGATCAAAATCACCAAGGTGTTATCGCTTACATTGCACCTTTGGCTTACCATAATTTGAATGAAATGGTTGACAAAGCAATCGAAAATGGTGAAAAACCATGTTTCTTGTTTTTAGATCGTTTGACGGATGTCAGAAATTTTGGGGGAATTGCCCGTACAGCTGAATGTCAAGGTGTTACTGCAATTATTATTCCCTCTCGCGGTTCTGTGCAAGTTACTGCGGACGCCATCAAAACTTCTGCTGGTGCTTTGAATCGAATTCCTGTTTGCAAAACTGATAATTTGAAAGAAAGTTTGTACTATTTAAAACAAAGTGGAATCCGCATTGTGGCGTGTACTGAGAAAACAGCTGTTCCTCTTTATGAAGTCAATTTACGAGGTGGCATTGCGATTGTGATGGGTTCTGAAGAAGATGGAATCACCAACGACATTTTAAATATGTGCGACATCAAAGCGAAAATACCGATGAAAGGAACGATTTCTTCATTAAATGTAGGTGTTGCAACTGGAATGGTTTTATACGAGCGCACAAGACAAGAATTGTATGGTTAAAAACGAAAATCAATCTTTTTGGAAACAACACGGAATCTTTATTTCGCTGCTGGTCATAGGATTGATTTTTAGATTTTCTTTCATGTATCACCAAGGTTTGTCCAACGATGAACTGAGCGGCTGGGTGCGCACCAAATTTTCAGATTGGAATTCATTTTGGCATTTTGGGGTAAAAGCAGGGGATATGCATCCTGTTTTTTACCAAGCTCTATTGTGGATTTGGGTCCGTATTTTTGGCGAATCTGAATGGGCGTTGCGTGCAACAAGTATACTCTTTTATTTGATTAATTCTTGGATGATTTACCAAATTTGCAGGCGATTTTTCTCTAAGCAAATTGGTTTGGCTGTGGTCGCTTTGTATGTTGGATTGACTTTCACTATTATCAATACAGTTTTTGCAAGGCCTTATAATTCAGGTACTTTTTTCTTGTTACTTGCCGTTTGGTCAATTTTTGAAATCCAACGCAGAGAAAAAGCATTTTCGTTTTGGTTTGTAAGTTTGAGCATTGGATTTTTGGGTGCGATGTTGTCTCATTATTATGCTTTTATGACGGCAGCAATCATTGGTTTGTGTGCGCTTTTCTACGTTTCAAAATCGAATATCAAAGTGATTTTGATTTGTGGATTTATTAGTATTTTGGGATTCTTACCACATTGGCCAATCACTTCATTTCAGCTAAAGCAGGGAGGATTGGGCTGGCTTTCTCCGCCAAAATGGAATTGGTTGTTTGATTTTTGCTACCAATTTTTCAATTTTTCTTGGATTTTATTTGGATTTTTCGCTGTAGTAATCGTTTATTCTTTCGGCAAAGCGGAACATTTCAAAAGCAAGGAAGAAAGATTTTTACTCCGCGTTTTTCTACTGACGTATTTACTTGGACATTCTATTTCATTATTTTATACACCTGTTTTACGCGAATTGGTGATGTTGTACACTTTGCCATTTTTATTCATTTATTTGTTTCGCGGGCTTCATTTTTATTCTGGAAAAGCATTTAATTGGACGCTGTTGATTTTTCCGATTTTGATTGGTTTGCAGAGTATTTTCGTGTCAAAATTATTGGAACCGAGGAATTTTGGCGTTTTCCGTGAAATTGGTCAATCAGTGAATAAAGCAGATATTCAATTAGGAAGAGAAAATATCGATTTTGCTTCAAATTTCAACAGCATTACTTACTTGAATTATTATTGCAATATTCCTATAAAAGAACAGATTATTGATTGGACAAATCCCGAAGTGGTTTATCAATTGGCGGATCGGGCGAAAAATTCTTCAAAAGATTATTTTGTGTATAATTGGAGCAATAATTTTCATTTGCCGATGTATTATGAAGTTTTGCGCAATCATTTTCCAATGGTGCATGAGCATCAGGTTTTCTTCAATAGCGCAACAATGATTTTAAGTAAGAAGAAAACAGGTTCAAATTCGATGCAAAAGCAAAAGTTGAAAGCAAAATTTGAAAATAATTTCCCAAATATATCTATTTCAAATGAGGAATTTATAGGAACGATTTTAATTCCTGCTAAATCTTTAAAAGATTGCTCAAACACCGAATATTTTACCGTCGAAGCAAGGGGGAAACTTTCCTGTGGAAGTCCTTTACTTTTAGTTGCGACCTTAGAAAGAGATGGAGAAATGCTGTTTTCAGGGGAAAATGCAATTTTGTATGCTGCTTATGACCAAGCCAAGCTGTTGGATTTAGCCAAAAATGTAACATTTTTTAATGCTTTTTCATTGCCAGAAAATGTCTTGGAAACAGATGTCATTCACATTTACTTCTGGAATCCAGAAAAGAAAAAGGTTGAAATTAGTAGACCTGAGGTGTTCCAAGTAATGATAGATTAATCTACCTACTTGCCAATCATAGTAAGCAACAAAGGCAATTCATTCAAATTTTTAATTTTTGGCTCACCGTTGGTTTTGGAATATTTATTCTCAGGATCAAATAAAATCGCTTGTATGCCGACTTGCATCGCACCGAAAATATCGACTTCGCGGTCGTCGCCAATCATGAAACTTTCGGTTGCGTTGGTTTTCGCTTTTTGCATGGCGAAATGAAAAACGCGCGGATCTGGTTTGTTAAATCCAACCGCTTCCGAACAAACTATCACATCAAAAAATGGCGCTAATTTAGAATGTTCCAATTTAATATATTGCACTTCTTCAAATCCATTGGTGATAATGTGCATGTTGTATTTCATTTGCTTCAATTCTTCCAACGTTTCAAGCGTATCTGGAAATAAATTGGTTTGCTTGGGCGAAATTTCAATGTAACCGTTACTCAATGTTGTTGCGAGTTCTGAATCGTGAATTTCATGGTATTTCAAAGTTTCGATAAATCGAGCATCGCGCAATTGCTCTTTTTTGATTTTTCCTTTGCCATACAATTTCCAAAGTTCCGCATTGATGCGTGTGTATGTGTGGTGAAAATGATTGAAATGTTCAATTTTATCATCCAGTTTCAAATCCTTGAATAAAATTTGAAGTGCTTTTTTGGAGTTTTTTTCAAAATCCCAAAGTGTTCGATCTAAATCAAAAAAAAGGTGTTTCTTGGCAGACATGAATATTAGAAAAGTGATTTTGCAAAATAAGCTAAACTAGTTGTGATTAAGCCAGTTGTGCAAATACCGAGTAAAATCAAGGGAAAAGTTTTCTTTTCTTTGCCGTAAAATTTAGCAGTCACGATTGAACCCAAAGGCACAGAAAGTATAAATGGTGCAAACATCGAAATTCCGTAAATCCCAAATCTGCGTTTTAGAATTACAATCAATTTATTGAATCGGGTAAATTTTCGTTTGTACTTCAATGCAATTCCACTTTCCAGTGCTTTTTTAATTTTTTCTTTTCTCAAGATATGCGCTCGTTTCAGGAAAAATTCACTGGAAAAATAGAAAATAAATGCCGCTAAAAATGCTCCAGCAACGCAGGATAAATAGGTTTCAAAAAAGCTTAATTTCAAGTTCGGACCCACAAAAGGAGCAAACATGAATTTAATCATGGAAAAACTGAAAAGCGAAAAATAGAGGTGCCACTGCATAATTAACATTTGACGCCATAAGCCAAATCGCCAGCATCGCCCAAACCAGGGACAATGTACGATTGTGCGGTTAATTCTGTATCAATTGCGCCCACATAAATGTGAACCGTTTCAGGCAAATGTTTTCTGATGTAATCCAACGCTTCAGGCGCCGCAATGGCAGAAACAATATACACATGCGCGGGTTTTCCCTGTTTAAGCAAGGCTTTGTAAACCATTACCATTGAACTTCCTGTGGCCAACATTGGATCAGAAATAACGACCGTTTTGTTGTCAATCAACGGAGAAGCCATGTATTCCACGTGAATTTTGAAATCTTCTGCGGTAGAATGTTTTCTATATGCCGAAACAAAAGCGCTTTCAGCTTTGTCGAAATAATTCAATAAACCCTGGTGCATCGGCAAACCAGCTCTTAAAATGGTCGCCAACACAGGTTGAGATTTGAGTAAATGTGCATCCGCTTCGCCCAAAGGGGTGGTCACTTTTTGCGTCGTAAAATCCATTGTTTTGGAAATCTCATACGCCATAATTTCAGCCATTCGTTCCAAATTTCGTCTGAATCGCATCGGATCTTTTTGAATTTGAACATCTCTTAACTCTGCTAAAAAAGTCCCAAAAATGGATTGCGTGTTACTCAAATTGTGAATCATGACTTGCGGTTTGGGTTAAAGATAGTTTATTTTTCAAAAAAATGGAATGAGAAGGTTATAAAATTCATGAAATCTTTTTGTTTGGCGGTTTTGTAACTGATTTTCATTGATGAATTTTGAAATTTGGGGTTTTGGATGGTTTTTGTGAAAATTTAATCGTTTGTAAAGGGAAATTTAGGACGAGTTGGTAAGTTGGGATTTTTGATTATATCTGCTTTTGAGTTGGTTTCGTGAAGTCGCTGATAATTAATTTTGTGGCTGATTTCCAAAAAAAACGACACAGAAATTGACACAATTACCAATTTTTGGTAACTTAGCGAAAAATTAAAATCATGGGACGCAATACTTCAATTTCATTAGGCAATCATTTTGAAAGTTTCATTGAGCATACAATTAGTGATGGAAGATTCACCAATGCAAGTGAAGTTATTAGGGCAGGACTTCGCTTATTAGAAGAAGAAGAAAATCGAGTTATTGCATTAAGAAAAGCAATACAGGAAGGATTTGATAGTGGAATTGCTAAAGATTTTGAACCTGCAACGTTTTTGAAATCTTTAAAAGCTAGAAAATAGTAAATGGCAAAATTTCATTTTACAAATAGAGCGCTCGAAGATTTAATTGAAATCTGACCAATATTTTTCAAATGGTAAACTGAAATTTAAAACTGATTTTGAATATTTTAAATAGGCATTTAGGCTACGGATAGAGTTATTTTATGCAATAAGTAAGAGAATCGATTGTTTGGGGAGGGTTGATATTCCATTATTTGATTTCCAAAATAGATTTTAAGATCTTTTAATTCGCTTTTCACCTAGAATTGCTAAAACCCTATTTATTTGAGTTTTATATAAAGTTGAACCGAATGTCTTCTCGTTGTGTACACTTTGCTTATTTTTGTATAAACACCAATTGCATGATTCAAAGAATTTTCGTTTTCTTTTCACTGTTCATTTTTGTCTTCGCATCGACAGGTTTTCAGCCTTTGGATCGCATGCCTGAGAAAAAATTGAAAACAAAATATGTAGTTGTGTTGGTCATCGATGGACCTCGTTTTTCTGAAACTTTTGGCGATTCAACTTGCCAGTATATTCCCAAATTGGGACGAATATTGAAAAATGAAGGAAGTTTTTATTCAGATTTTCAGAATAATGGACCGACTTACACGATTTCTGGTCACACAGCAATGACCACGGGAGTTTACCAACAAATCAGCAACGCGGGAAAACATTTACCTAAAAGTCCTTCGGTGTTTCAATATTTTTTGAAATCACAGAAAGTGGATAAATCTGAAGCTTGGATCATCGCCAGTAAAGGTAAATTGGAGGTTTTAGCCAATACAAAAAGCAAAAAATGGTGGAGTTTATACATGCCTTCCACTTATTGCGGTGCCAAAGGAAATGGTGCTGATTATGTTTCTGATGCGCAAACTTTCGAGAAAACAAAAGCAGTTTTTGCGCAAAATACGCCCACTTTAACCTTGATTAATTTATTGGCGGTGGATGCTATCGCCCATCAAAATGACTGGAACGGCTACCTGGAAGCATTGAAAAAATGTGATGATTATGCATTTCAGATTTGGAACGAAATTCAAGCAAATCCGGAAATGAAAGACCAAACAACTTTGTTTATAACCAATGATCACGGCCGACATTTGGATGGTCACAAGGACGGTTTTAAATCTCATGGAGACAAATGTGAAGGTTGCAAACACATCAGTTTATTGGTTTTAGGTCCAGATGTGAAAAAAAATAGGATTATCGACCAACCTGCTGAATTGATTGATATTAGCAAAACAATTTCAGTTTTGTTGCACTTTGAAATGCCTACTTCTAAAGGGCGATATTTAGAAGAATTATTTTTGTAAATTGCAGGCTATGCGTTACTTTCTAATTTGTGCGATTGTCTTGTTTTATTCGTTGAGAATGAGCGCACAATTTTATAATGGAAGTCAACAAGAATTTGGTAAAAATACGCTGCGATTTGATAAAAAATTCAGTTGGAAGTCGCAAGATTTTCAAGGCTTTCAAATTTATTTTTACGCAGAAGAGGAGAAATTAGTTGACTACATTTCTCAAAAAATTCAAGCTGAAATTAAAAATTTAGAAACTCAATTTGACTTTCGTTTTAGTCAAGAACTTGAATTTGTGCTTTTCAAATCATTCAGCGATATGCGCCAATGCAACATCGGGTCGAGTAGGGAAGAAGTTGAAACAATTGGAAAAACTTCCCTGCTTGTGGGCACTAAATCGTTGATTTATTTTCAATCTTCGCATGCTGAATTAGACATTCAAATAAAAAAAATGTTGGCTGAAAACATGTTAAATCAAATGCTTTATGGCGAAAAATGGTCTGATGTCTTGCTCGCAAATCCATTGTCAAATCATCCAGCTTGGTTTATTAACGGTTTCATTTCGTTTTACGGTCAACCTTGGAATGCTGCGTTGGATTCCAAAATGAAAGATGCTTTTTTGACAGGAAGATTAGACGATTTTTCTAAACTTAAAGATGAAGATGCCATACTTGCGGGACATGCTTTTTGGAATTATATTCAATTAATGTACGGCAATGACAAATTGTTTCAAGTGGTCAAAATGACTGAAATTGCGCAACATGTTGATCGCTCTTTGCGCTATGTGATTGGACAAAACAGCCAAGAAATATTGCCGGAATTTGGAAATTATTACAAGAAAATTTATTTAAATGATTTGACAAGTCAAGCTGATATTCCTCTTGAAAAGCTGAAATTTGATTTTGCAAAAAGCCACATTTACAAAAACTTTGCTCCTTCTCCTGATGGTAAAAAAATGGCTTTGGTTGATTTTTATGAAGGTAAAACAACGATTTGGCTATATGATTTGACAACATTTGACAAAACTAAAATTTATCAGTCTGGAGTCAAATTAAATCGTCTTCAAGATTTTGCGTTGCCTTTGTTGGCTTGGAATCCTTCAGGGAAATTACTTTCCTTTTTTCATGAATCAAGAGGTTGCTTGATTTTTGCTTTTTACGATGTGGAAAAGAAGGAATTAAATAGCAAAAAGATGGCTCAATTAGATAAAGTTCAAGCTTTCGATTTCGCTGCCGATGGATCAAAATTAATTTTAAGTGGAGTGAAAAATGGTCAAACTGATTTGTACCTATTGACAATTGCTGGCTTTGCTTTGGAACAAATCACCAATGATATTTGGGACGAACTTGACCCATCTTTTGGGTTAAATGATGAAATGATTGCTTTCACTTCCAACAGATTGAATGATACGATTTTTGAAAACAGTGTCAATCAAAAAATTGAAAATCAATTGTTTGATGTTTTTACTTTGTCTTTAAAGAAGAAAAGTAAAAAAGCGAAAAATAAATTATTGATTTGCAATAGAATCACCGATACACCTTTCGAAAATGAAGCAAAGCCACAAATCTTGGAGAAAAATCTGTATTCTTTTCTTTCTGATAAATCAGGCACAATGAATCTTTTTTTAGCGCATGAAGACTCAACGATTTTGTTTGTCGATTCGCTCATTCATTATCAATATCAAACGATTTCAAATCCAGTCTACCAATTTACTACTTCTATTATTGACTATCAAATCAGCAATAAAAACCAGCAATTATTTTTCCAAGTATTTCAGAATGGTAGATTTAAAAGTTACCAAACAGTATTTTCTCGCGATGTGAATGATGAAGTCGCTATTTCATTTTTCAGAAAGAAGGAATTGACTTTGTTAGAAGCAGCTTGGAAAAAAAAGCAACTTTTAAATGAGAAATTGATTGATTCATTAAAAAACGAAAGTTCTAAACCTCAAATCAATTTATATAAAACTAATTTTTCGAAAGAATTGGTTTTGATTCAAGTAAACAATGGGTTTTTGAATGCTGCATATCAACGCTTTGGTGGCGCTGGTTCACAGTTTAATAATTCGCCATTGAGTATTTTATTTAGAGCCACAATGACTGATTTCTTTGAAGATTTCAAAATTCGTGGTGCGATGCGGATTCCAACAAATTTCAATGCGGGAGAATTTTTGGGTGTTTTGGATGTCAATAAATTCAAATTGGACCATGAAATATCCATTTATAGACAGTCCTATTCGAGCATCAACCAAAATGATTACATCAACAAATGGACTGTAAATGAGTTGAAATATAAATTTTCGCTGCCAATTAGTGAAACTTTTTCATGGCGAAATTCAATTGGCTATAGAAACGACAAACAAGTATTTTTGGCAACAGATAAAACGACACTTGAAATGCCCAAAATTCGCTTCAATCAATTGAGTTTGAAAACAGAATTAATTTTGGATAATGCTACATTTTTAGAATTGAATACTTGGAAAGGCTGGCGCGCCAAAGTTTTTGGAGAAGCAGCTTTAATCGCCAATAAAAATGAAAAATGGTTGTTCAATTTTGGACTGGATATTAGAAATTCAAAGTCATTTTACAAAGGAATTACATGGGTAAATCGTTTGGCTGGCGCAGGAAGTGTTGGTTCAGCGCCCATTGTTTACTATCTTGGAGGCGTTGATAATTGGACCATTCGACCAAATGTTTCTTTTGACAAAAATCAAGCGTTGAATGCCAATCAAAACTATTTTTACCAAACAATTGCGACACCTTTGCGTGGATTTATTCAAAATGCCAGAAATGGAAATTCTTTTTTTGTTTTTAATTCTGAATTGCGAATTCCGGTTTTCAAAGTAATTTCAAATCATGCGGTAAAGAATGAAGTTTTACGCACTTTTCAATGGGTTTTGTTTGCAGATGCAGGTTGCTCTTGGACTGGTTTCACGCCTTTTTCTTCCAACAATCATTTTAATACTTTGTCCATCAATTCAAAACCATTGGAGATTCAATTAATTAACTCACGCGAACCTGTAATTGGTGGAATTGGTTCGGGCGTTAGAACAAAAGTATTTGGTTATTTTATTAGATTTGACCTTGGTTGGGGAATTGAGGATTCGCAAATCAACAAAAAACCAATAGGATATTTTTCAATCGGTTATGACATTTAAAAAGTGAAAATGGAGACAACGCATATTGACGATAAAATCAAGGAATTAACGATGCGAATTTTTGATAAGGTTTGCGGATATCGGGCGCATTTGCATCAATATCCTGAATTGTCTTTTCAAGAGTTTGAAACTGCCAAATTCGTTTCTAATGTGCTCACAACTTTGGGTATTGATCACCAACAAAATGTTGCAAATACTGGCGTTGTTGCCATTATTCGTGGAAAAAATCACTCTGAAAATCAATCATGTGTAGCATTAAGAGCAGATTTAGATGCTTTGCCAATTTTGGAAGAAAATCAAGTGGATTACGCTTCAAAAATTCCAGGTATAATGCACGCTTGTGGGCATGATGTGCATGCAAGTATTTTACTCGGTGTTGCAGAGATTTTACAAGCATTGAAAGATGAATTGCCGCATCCTGTAAAGTTGATTTTTCAGCCCGGAGAAGAAAAAAATCCAGGCGGCGCAACATTGATGATTGATGCGGGAGTTTTAGAAAATCCTGCTGTAATTGAAATGTATGCATTGCACGTTTTTCCTGAAATGGAAACAGGAAAAGTGGGTTTTAAAGAGGGAATTTACATGGCTTCTTGCGACGAAATTTACATGACAATTCATGGTGTCGGCGGTCATGGGGCAATGCCTCACCAATGTATCGATCCAATTTTGATTGGGGCGAATATCGTTACTTCTTTGCAACAAATAGTAAGTAGAAAATGTGACCCCAAAATTCCTTGTGTTTTGACTTTCGGATATTTTGAAGGTTTGGGAGACACCAATATTATTCCGTCTAAAGTTACTTTGAAAGGTACTTTTAGAACAATGGATGAAAATTGGCGTGTTCAGGCTTGGAAACTCATTGAAGAACAAGCGATTTTGATTGCAAATTCAATGGGAGGAACTGTGGAAGTTGAAATAAGCAAAGGTTATCCTTTTTTGTCAAATGATGCGGCTGTGACATATAAATTGCGCAACAAAGCAAAATATTTACTAGGAGAAAACTGTGTAGAAGAATTGCCAATTCGCATGACAGCAGAAGATTTCGCGTTCTATTCTCAAAAAGTGCCAGTTTGCTTCTTTCGATTGGGCGTTGGAAATGTGGCTAAAGGAATAACTTACGGTGTTCATCATCCAAAATTTGACATTGATATGAATGCCTTGTTGATTGGAATGCAAGTGATGTCGAAAGCTGTTTTGTAGTATCAAAAGCTTTATCACTTTAAAATACAATACTTTATAATCTAATTTTTCACTTTAGGATTACAACATGGTTTTTTTGTTTTCACCTATTAATAAGTTATTTTTATCGATTAGTGTTAGTTTTTAGATGTTGAATGATTTTACTTTTACAGTAGAATCTAAGAATTGAAAAATATTGTTTTTGAAACTATCTACAGTTAAAGTACATTTACACATCAGTAGTAAATAAAAGCTTTTAATTTTTTTCATCAGTAGTAAGGTTAATTGTGAAAAAAGCGGTTCAAATCATTTGGTGCCGCTTTTTTTATGTCCAATTGGAATATAAAAAAAGCGCCTAGTGAATTTCTAGACGCTTTTGATTTTTGCTTATTTCTCTAAATTTATACCATTCACCAATTCATTTTACTCCAATTAAAAACCAGTATAATGCCGATATAGTTTAACCACGAGTCGCACCGCAGGTAATAAAGTCCAGTTCATTCGACTATATTGAAAACATAATCGGTATTATTTTCAAATCATGGCTTTATAACCGGCCTAGTAGTCGTCTTTGGAGTTGGAGTTGGAGTTCCTTGTGTTTTTGGTTTTATATTTATGTTGGGATTTGGAGTTGGTGTTCCAGGTCGGTCAACAGGTATGAGCGAAAACTCGCACCCTTTAGAAACAGTGCCACCAGAATTTGTTGCAGTTATCACGAGATTGATTAGATTATTTCCATCACCAATATTAATTGTAAATGAATATGTAAGTATTCCATTATTTAAGGAAGTATTCACATTTGGAATTGTATTTCCATTCGCTTTAAAAGTTACTTCATTCGCATTGATAACATTTGATAAATAACCAGTAACAGTGATTGCTCCTGGTGAATATTGCGCAGGACATGCTGCTGGTGAAGTGATGAAAATTTGTGGTGATGGAATAATTTGTTTCTTGTATATAACCGTTTTCGTATCAGTAGCAGTTCCAAATCCGTTGGATGCATTTGCAACAATTACATTGTTTCCATTCACAAAGTTGTGATTGAAATTAATCACGCCGTTTGAAGCATTGTAATTGAAATTAACAGCGGATCCATTTACCGTAATTGAAACTTGGTTCGCTGCTGTCACAAATTGAGTTGTCACTTGAATATTCATTGAACCATTATCCGTATTGTATGGCGTGGTTGCTGGATTTGTGATATTAATTTTTGGCGGAACGGCATTTGGATTAGCTGTTTTTATAATTGTAATCGTCACACTTGTCGATCCACATGCATTTGTTGCTGTGATCACAAAAGTATTGGTTCCCATGTCTAAAGGACGATCCAAAGTCAATTTACCATTTTGTTGATTGAATGCATAATTGACAGGTTTTCCATTTTGAGTAATGGTAATTGTTGAACCTTCACTCAAGCCGTTCACCGTTGCACCTAATCCAAATGCTTGCGCGTATGTCGAACTGTTATTTGGAGCGGTAGTAGAATTAATAACAATAACTGGTTTTACGCATTCTTTTCGAGTAATTGTCCAAGTCGTTTTAGCTGTTCCACAACTGTTACTTACAATTACTTCAATAGAATTTAATCCCATTTGTAAATTAACAGAGGCAGTTAATTCTTTTGTTGCTGAATTGTAATTTGCAGCAATCGCATTTCCGTTAACTTTCACAGTTATTTCATTTGCATTGCTAACGTTGTTCAAAATCGCTTTGATTTGAATGCTTGTTTCTTGCGTATTTGAAGCTTCAACATTTGGAAGAACGCGCTGCACTGTTGGAGCTAAACAAGGCGTTTTAACATTGATTTGACAGGACTCAGAATCACTTCCGCCTGCATTCGCAGCATTGATTTGGAAATTTATTGCATTGCTTCCTTCGCCTAAATTCACTGTGAAAGAGAAATTCAAATTACCGTTACTTAAAACAGGATTTACGTTTGTTACTGGTTTGCCATTGATCGTAAATGTGACCTCGCTCAAATTATTGATATTTGTCACAAAACCAGTAATTGTTACTATTCCAGGTGCCAATGTTGAAGGGCAATTTGTCGGTGAGGTAATCGTAATTACTGGCGCAGGAATTACTTTCTTTTTGTAAATAACTGTTTTAGTGTCAGTCGCTGAACCATAATTATTTACCGCAGTTGCAATGATCACATTATTTCCTACTACAAAAGTCTGATTGAAAGTTATGTTGCCATTTGACGCGTTGAAATTGAAATTCGTCGGCACACCATTTACTGTAATCGAAACTTGACTCGCTGCGGTAACAAATTGTGTACTCACCTGAATATTCATCGCCCCAATTTCAGTATTGTATGGCGTTGTTGCAGGATTTGTAATATTGATTTTAGGCGGAACAGCATTTGGATCTTGCGTTTTTGTTACTGTAATTGTCATCGTTGTCGTTCCACATTCGTTGGTTGCAGTAATCACAAAAACATTTGCTCCCGGATCTAATGGACGGTCTAAAACCAAAGTACTCGTTTGTTGATTAAACACAAAATTGATTTGTTTTCCATTTTGAGTGACAGTGATTGTAGAACCTTGCGTTAAACCTGTAATGCTTGCATTTAATCCAAACGCTTGCGCAAAAGTTGAACTATTGTTTGCACTTGTTGATGAATTCAACATAATAACTGGTTTTTTGCATTCGCTTCTGTTTACCGTCCAAGAAGTGCGTGCTGAGCCACAATCATTGCTAACTTGAATTTCAATGGTGTTTGTGCCCATTGTTAATGCAACAGTCGCAGACAATTCTTTGGTTGCTAAATCGTAATTTGCTGCGGTTGCGATGCCATTTACTTTTAAGACAATTTCATTTGCGCTAGCAACATTAATCACACTTGCTTTGATTTGAATCGTTGTTTCTTGCGTGTTTGTAGATTCCAGATTTGGCAATAGCTTTTGCACAATTGGAGCTAAGCATGGAGCAGCGACAGGTTTGAAAATCATCATTCTGTTCTTCTTCTCAACGCCACAAGTATTGGTTGCCACAACTTCAATCGTATTTTGTCCTTCACTTAAACCGATATTTTGAGTGAAAACTTTTGTTGTTGCATTATATGATCCAAAAATTGCTTGTACTGCGCCGTTCACAAAAACTTGCACTTGATTTGCCGCTGTAATGTTATCAACTTGCGCACTGAAAGCATAAGTATTGGCTGCAACTTCCAAAGATTGCGTTGCTGGCGCGATAAAAGTAATTACTGGTTTATCGCATGCTACAATCGGTGCACGGTAAATAATATTAGTGCTTGCGCTGTGATTGCCAGCTGAATTAGTTCCTGTAACCGTAAATGTATTATTTCCAAAATTCAAACTGGTATTGAATAAAACTTCTTTAGAAGATGAATTGAAAGTATATGAATTTGGATTGACAGTCAAACCATTTTGTTGCACTGCGATTTGAGAAACATTGTCAACATTGATCACATTCGCTGTAACAGGATAACTTGCATTGGTAACTATTGTTCCTCCAACCGAAGGATTTATAAATGTTACAAATGGCGG
>Ga0114967_10002218_pt1 | contig 16332 bp, 14 predicted proteins | sample M_130628_MF_Meta_FD_92639 | JGI IMG/M metagenome (GOLD analysis project Ga0114967, IMG submission 92639) | Freshwater microbial communities from Lake Montjoie, Canada to study carbon cycling - M_130628_MF_MetaG | ecosystem: Environmental > Aquatic > Freshwater > Lake | place: Lake Montjoie... | reverse complement strand
TTGCTGCCCCGATGCATTGCGAGGCGATGAAGGCGGGGACGGACTGGGGGGCGATGCCTGCGAAACTGTCGGAGAACATACGCCCGAAAGCAGCGGCAGGATTCGCGAAGGAGGTGGATGCAGTGAACCAATAAGCCGCCCCAATGTAAGCAGCTACGAGCGCGGCGACCTTATGAGCGGGAGCACGTAGGATGACCAATAGCAGCCCTGCGGTGGCCACCATTTCGGCGAGCCATTGGCCGTTGCCGACGCGGACCTTCGTGGACCACTGCAATATTTCCATGTCAAACATCGCATGAGTCAGCCAAGTCCCGCACGCTGCCCCGAATAGTTGTGCCAACCAGTAGGGGAGCAGTTGACTCCAAGGCAGGGCCCCGCGAAAGGCCATCACCGCGGACACCGCCGGATTAAAATGCGCACCGCTGACAGGGCCAAACACTTCAATGAGCACGAAGAGCCCCCAGACGGTTGCCAGCGTGTTACCGAGGAGCGCAACGGCCGTGTTACCCTGCGCTAGGCGCTCCGCCATGACTCCTGAACCCACTACGATGCTCAGCAACAAAGTGGTTCCCAGCCATTCACTTAGAATTTTGTGTAAAAATCGGCTCATTGAAACCTCCAGGATAATCACAAAGTGAGCCGTTTGGGAAAGAAAGCGGGTTTGTATTTGCGAATAACAGGGCCGTTTTGAGAATCTAACGACCGCACTGCCGTTGCCCTGTTACCTTCTACTCAATCAGCACAGGGATGTCTGGGGTGATGAGGTTCACCAAACGGATGATGTCCCAGTTGGCCACTCTCATGCAGCCGTGACTAAACGCCCGTCCGATCGTTTCGGGACGATTGGTGCCGTGGATGCCGATCCCCGATTTGTTGAGTGAGCACCAGACAACTCCGACTGGGTTGTTGGGACCGGAAGGCAGGTTGTAAAATTGATCGGTGCGTACCCCGTGATTGAGGACGCCCTCATCCCAGCGAAACGTGGGCAACAGGGTGATTCCCTGAATACGCCATTTCCCGGGCGGAGTGGGCAGCGTTGTCGAGCCTGCGGTAATGGGAACGCTTGCCAGCATTCGCTCGCCCTCAAACAGTTCCAGAACATGTTCGTTGCGATCAACGCGAATGCGCCTGTTGAGGAACTCTGGCTTTTTGGGGAGTGCCGCAGTTTCACGGACTTCCTCAATAAGGAAGGGGTCCACAGCGGGGACGGTGAGCGTATCTCCGACGCTTAGGGTGTTTAATTTTAGAGTCGGGTTGAGCTTAACCAGCAGACTTTCGGCGACATGGAAGCGTTCTGTGACAAATTCCAGAAAGGATTCGTAGGGGAGATAACGTTTGCGAGCCTGTTCCGCGGGCTTGCTGGGCGCGTCGCCTACAAACTTCGCGTCCTCAGCTCTGATGGTGTAAGTCGTGTAAGTCTCCTCAGCTTTGGGCAAGGGGAGATCATCGGGCAGCGCGGTCGGTTGCAGGTTGTGTGCCTTTTGATAATGCAGCAGCGCCTTGGTGGTGAGTTCGCCGGGTTGCCCATCGAGTTTTCCGGGAGAAAACAAGGCCTTGTCCAAAAATATCTGAAGCCGGACCAGCGCGTCTCTTTGTTCTGGTGAGAGCGCCTTTTGAGCGTCTTTTATCGGGGCGGTTTCTTTGCGGGCGGAGGTGGGTTTGTGAGAAGGCGCTTTTTTTGCGGGCGTCTTTTGTTGGGTTGGGGCGGGCGTAGCTGGGGGAGCTGGTTGGGGAGGGGGGGGCGAGGAAAAGAGGCGACCCCAAAACGATGTCTGTGGTTTGGGTTGCGGCGCAGCGGACGCAGCACTCGCCTGCGCATGAAGGGGTACAGCTGCAAGGACCGTGCCGGCTAAAAGATGGAAATAGGGCTTCATGGAAAACAGTTTGGCGGGAAGATTCCCCGCGCTAGGCTGGGGCACAGCGGAACCCTCACCTTATATGAATCTACGACATCTTCGTATCGCGCAAGTGTCTCCTCTCTGGACTTGCATTCCTCCGACGACTTACGGGGGAATTGAGTTGCTTGTAAAACTTCTCGTGGACGAGTTGGTGGAGCAGGGGAACAGCGTAACACTTTTTGCCACAGCAGACTGTAAAACTAAAGCTGAGCTTTGTCCAGTTGCCGATGCGTGCCTCACCGAACTCATGGCCCGTGGCGATGCAGATGCATTCGAGCACTACGCCAACGCGGCGGTCGCCGAAGCACTGCGACGAGCCTCGGATTTTGATGTGATACACTTCCATCTCACCCCCGGGTGGTTGCCTTTGGCGTCTCTCTCCCAAACACCGACTCTTTTCACGCTGCACACCTGCGCTTTAAGGGATGATGAATGGGCATTTAAACGCTATCCGCAAGTGGAGGTAGCAGCGATCAGCCAGTTTCAGATTAAGGATGCCGCCGCTCGTCTACAGCGCGAGTTTCCAGTGGTTTACAATGGTTGTGACTTCGGTGCATACCAACCCACGCTTCAGTCAGGGGGATATCTGGCATTTTTAGGACGGATGAGTCATGCCAAAAATCCGGCTGGAGCCATCGCCATTGCAAAGGCGTGCAAACTTCCTTTAGTGCTTGCAGGTCAACCACAAAACGGTGCGGAAGAGCGCTATTTTGCCGAGGAAGTGCTTCCCCACGTGGACGGGGAGCAGATTCGCTGGATTGGGCCGGTAAATCATGCTCAAAAAGCGGATTTACTGCGTAATGCAGCCGCTCTGTTATTCCCAATCCAGTGGGATGAACCCTTTGGTTTGGTGATGATTGAGGCGATGGCGTGCGGTACCCCAGTGGTGGCGGTGAAGCGCGGGTCAGTCGGGGAGGTGGTGGAGGAGGGGGTTACTGGTTACACGGCCCCGACTCCCGAAGGACTGAGTGCGCTCGTGGCTCCGGCGTTGGCGTTGGATCGGGGCAAGGTCCGCGCGGCGGGCGAGGCGAAGTTTGGTTATCGGCAAATGGTCGCGGATTACGTTGCGCTGTATCGGAAGCTTTGCGCGCAACCGCATCCTTGACGCTGGAAACGTTGGGGTTAATCGGGCGCGCTGTTAGCCTGCCACCATCTGGGTGAACGGCGCTATGTACGCTTGGAGGTACACCAGCACGCCCATGAGTATCGCCAGCGCTAGGCTGTGCCAGAAAACGTAGCGCAAAATTTCACCCTCGTGTCCATACCAGTTCGTGGCAGTGCTGGCCACGACAATGCTCTGTGCGTCAACCATTTTGCCCATGACTCCTCCCGAACTGTTTGCCGCGCACATCAGGACTGGGCTTATCCCAAGCTGTTGGGATGTAATTTTTTGCAACGATCCGAATAGCACATTGGAGGCGGTGTCCGACCCGGTGAGTGCCACACCTAGCCAACCGAGGAGGGTGCCGAAAAACGGATAGAACGAACCGGTTTGCGCCAGAGCAAGACCGAGGGTTGCATCTCCGCCTGAAAACTTGGTGACGTTCCCCAGCGCGAGCATCGCGGCGATGGTGAGAAGCGAGTGGCGAACGCGCCAGAGGGTTTGCAGGTACGTCTTGAAGAGTTGCATCGGCTGACATCCCATCAGGCTCCCTGCCAGAAGCGCTGCCAGGAAGATCCCCGTGCCCGTTGCGGAGAGAAAGCCGAACTTAAAGACGGCTGCTTCAGGCGGCGTATCTGCGGGGGCCACAGGGGGCATGCGCTGAACCAAACCGTGCAAGTGAGGCACCTCGAACTTAGGAGCAGCCACGTTGTCCAAGAACAGCTTGGTTTGGGGAAGGCCCCAACACAAAATGAAGAGAGTCAGTATAATCCACGGCATCCACGCTTGGAAGATCTGCCCCTTTGTGAGCGCGCCTCCCTCTGACGAAGTTTGCGAATAGGCTTCTGCGGTGGAATACTCGGCGACTCCTGCGTTCAATCGCATGATTTCGCGCGGTTTCCAGATCCGTAAAAACAAGACCGTGGCGATGATGGAGGCCGCTCCGGCAACGAGGTCCACCAGCCAGGGACCGTGGAAGTTCGAAACCGCGTATTGTGGAATGGCGAAGGCGCTTGCCGCAACCAGTGCGACGGGCCAAACGCCAACCACGGCCCTCCAGCCCGCGAACGCCCAGACGATCCAGAACGGGATGAGGAGCGAAAAAAAGGGGAGTTGCCTCCCAACCATCGCTGAAATCAGATGCGCGTCGATTCCCGTGACTTGTTCCAAAGTGGTAATCGGGATGCCCAAAGAACCGAAGGCTACCGGCGCAGTGTTCGCGATGAGCGAGAGTCCCGAGGCATGCAACGGCTTAAATCCGAGTTGAATGAGGATTGCTGCAGTGATGGCCACAGGGGTGCCAAATCCCGCCATTCCTTCCAGAAACGCGCCAAACGCAAATGCAATGAGGATTAGCTGAACGCGTGCGTCGGGAGCCACTCGCGCTAGACTCGCTCGCAACACTTCAAACAGGCCGCGATCCACTGTGAGTTGATAAAGAAAGAGCACATTGAGGATGATCCACCCGATGGGGAAAAGCCCGAAAGCCGCTCCGTAAGCTGTGGTTGCAGCGGCGAGATCCACCGGCATTTTATTCACGCCGATGGCGATCGCCAGAGCGGATACCAGACCGATGAAGGCCGCAATGTGGATGCGGATATGCAGCACGGCAATGGCACCCAGAAGCACGGCGACAGGGATTGCTGCTACGGCGGTGGAAAGCAACGGGTTGCCGAGCGGGTCGTAATTCTGCGGCCAGGGGGTGGTCATTACTCTAAACACTTCAGACGGCCATTGTCTGCAAGACTGGACTTTCAGTGCGTCCGAACAAACTCGGGCTCCGGCTACCCTGCGAAGCTGGACACGGGCACTCCACGAGTGTGGGTTTTAGCGTGGACGCCCTTAGGCCGAATAGGCGACGCCGTGGAGTGGTGTCGGGTGATTTGGGAGGTATTTCCCATCCGTGTTTGTCAGCTACGCTTTGTGGGCGTACATTGGCTGTATGTCTGAAGTCGCCTCCGCCGCCGTTACGATTGCCGCTGAAACGCCCATGCAGGAGCTCGTCTCGCAGTTCCCCGGCGCGCAACGTGCGTTGTTTCGGGGGTATCATATCGGCGGTTGCAGTAGTTGTGGGTTTCGTCCGGAGGAGACTCTGGCAGAGGTTTGTGAGCGCAACGGAGGTTTGGTGGTGGCAGAGGTTGTGGCCTTCTTAAACCGAGCTCGCGAAGCCGATGAGCAGATGGAAATTTCACCTTCGCAAGCGAATGCATTACTTCAATCTGCGGGCGTGACGTTCGTGGACATTCGCTCCAGAGAAGAGTTCCAAGCGGTGCAAATTCCTGGATCAGTTCTTTTTACTGAAGAGCTGATGCATGAACTTCCCGGTTGGGACCGCTCCAAGCCTATCGTTTTTGTGTGCCATCACGGGGTGCGTAGTATGGATGCTGCGGCGTACTTTGCTGGTCACGGACTTGAAAATGTGCGCAGTTTGCGCGGTGGCATCGATGCATGGAGTTGCGAAATCGACCCGTCGCTGCCCCGTTACGAGTTGGAATAACTTCGCCGATCTCCACGTTTTTCCATGAGCGACCTCAATCAAAAAATTCAAGACGCACTCGCCAATCCTAAAAACCTTGGCGAAATGGCCGACGCAGATTCCATAGGGACCGCCGGTTCCGAGGGGTGTGGCGATATGCTGCGGATGTGGGTTCGGTTCAAAGAGGACGCAACGGGCCGCAAGGTGATTGACCGCGCGACCTTCCAGACTTTCGGGTGCGAAACGGCCATCGCGGTGGCCAGCGTTGCCACGGAATTGGTCGCTGGGAAAACCATCGAGGAGGCCCTGCACCTTTCTTCCAGCGATCTCGCCTCGCCGCTGGGCGCGCTCCCGCCGATGAAAATCCATTGTGCGCAGTTGGTTGAAACCGCGTTACGTTCCGCCCTTGACCCAAAGTCCGCGACAGTCTCCGATTCGCCCGTTCCCGTCGCAGCAAGCACCGCTTCGAGCCCCTCGCTACGGGACAGTTTTACCCCTCAAAATGACTCCGGACAGAAAGTCCGCATCATCTTGAAAACGCCAGCCTCCGTTTAATCATCCGTTTCATGCACGAAAATTCCGAAAAAGTCCTAACGCGCGATTGCGAGGCCATTCGCATCCCCAGCGGCGAATCTATCCACCTAAAAAAAGGCACAGCGGTCCTGGTGACGCAGGCTCTGGGCGGCAGTTACACCGTCGCCGTACCCGAGGGTTTGGCGCGTATTACCAGCGATAATGCGGACGCGCTAGGCTTGGAGGTGACGACTCACAAAGCGGTCGGCGACTCCAGCGCCCCCGTGGAGGAAGGGGCGGTTTGGACGGAGCTCAAAACGTGTTACGACCCTGAAATTCCCGTCAATATCGTCGACCTAGGTCTAGTTTACGATTGCGCCGTCACTCAACCTGAAGGCCAACCCGCTAATGTGCAGGTGAAAATGACGCTAACCGCCCCCGGTTGTGGCATGGGCCCAGTCATCGCCCGCGAGGCAGAGCAGAAGATTCTTTCCATCGCCGGAGTGGGGGAGGCGACGGTTGAGATTGTGTGGGATCCGCCATGGAATCAGGCGATGATCAGTGAGGTGGGAAAGATGAAGTTGGGGATTCTTTAACGTTACTCCGTTGACGTATACGCGCTCCGTGCCTTTCCTAGGGAACCTATGCGTGTGAGAATCTCCCCACTCTTGCGGTTCGCCCCAGCCCTAGTTCGTACCCGCTGGTTATGCTCTACTTTGGCGTTGTCGGCCATGTTGCTAGGGGGGGCCGCATCAGTTTGCGCGCTTGAAATCCCGCAACCCGGCCCTGATAGCAAGCTTCAGCCCGACGTGCCTCAAGGCGAGGTAACGAAGCGATCCTTCGCCAGTAGTCAGATTTTTCCGGGAACAGTCCGTGATTATTGGGTTTATGTGCCGAAGCGAGCCACTCAGTCTGCGCAGGATACGCCAGCCAACTTGCTTGTCTTTCAAGACGGCGGCGGCTACGTAAAACCAGACGGTGCCGCGCGTGCAACCATCGTTCTGGACAACCTGATCGCCAAGGGAGAGCTGCCTCCCACCGTAGCGGTATTCGTCAACGCGGGCTCCATCCCAGGCGCAAAGCCGGGGGCTACGACTCGAAGCAACCGGTCTTTTGAGTACGATTCGCTGGGGGATCGCTACGTACGGTTTCTGTTGGAGGAACTGCTCCCCGAGGCGCTTGCGGGCATTAACATCACAGCGAATCCCGCAGGGCGTGGAATGGTGGGCGGTTCTTCGGGAGGAATCTGTGCGTTCACTGCGGCTTGGGAGCGGCCTGATCAGTTTGGCAAAGTTCTGAGCAGCATTGGAAGTTTCACCAATATTCGAGGGGGTTATGATTACCCAGCTTTGGTGCGCAAATCCAAGAGCGAGCCCAAAGCTTTGCGTGTCTGGCTTCAGGAAGGGGAGTCAGACGTGAATAATCTCTTTGGACATTGGCCCCTTTCCAATCGCGACATGGATGCTGCCCTTGAATTTGCTGGTTACCAACACCACCTGGAAATGACTGGCGGAGGCCACAGTGGACAGGCTGCTGGAGCGCTTCTTCCCGAGGCCTTGCGGTGGTTGTTTTCTACCGAAAAGTCCTCTGAGAAATCCCCTGCAAAGCCCTAGTTCGAGTCGGCTCTTTTGCTTAGTACCCCCATGAAACTCCCGTTTTTTTTCGCACTCTCCTTCGTTCTCGTTAGCGCTTCGGTGGGAAGCGCCGAGCCATGGAAAATGCACCCTGATGCAGCAGAACAGTCGTCTGTTCCCCACGGCACCGTGTTTAAAATGGAGCCTTGGCTGTCAAAAATTTACCCGGGTACGACCAGAGAGTGGTCGGTTTATGTGCCGGCCCAAGTGAAGGCGAATTCGGAAGCGGCCGTGATGGTTTTCCAAGACGGCCACGACTACGTGAACCTCAAGGGTCACTGGCGGGTGCCCACGGTTTTTGATAACTTGATCGCTCGCGGTGAGATGCCGCCGACCATCGCTATTTTCCTGAATCCCGGTCACGACGTCGCCAAACCTGCCCCTGCTAGTCCTTGGAAAGGTTCAAATCGAGGGTTGGAGTACGACAGCTTGGGGGATCGTTATGCGCGCTTCCTTTTAGAGGAGATTTTTCCCGAAGTGGAGAAGCGTTGGAAGCTGTCGAAGAATCCGGAAATGCGCGCGCTTTGCGGAGCGAGTTCTGGGGGCATTTGCTCCTTCACAGCGGCGTGGGAGCGTCCAGAGGACTTCAGGAAAGTGCTTTCAACCATTGGCAGTTTCGTAAACTTACGCGGAGGCAATGTTTATCCTTCCCTCATTCGGAAGACCGAACCAAAGCCGTTGCGCGTCTATTTGCAGGATTCTTCGGGAGATTTGGACAACGCCTATGGCAATTGGCCCATCGCCAATGAACAAATGGCGACTGCTTTGCGTTACATGGGATACGACGTTCGCTTCGATTTCGCCGAGGGATACGGCCATAATAGTGATCACGGAGGCTCCATTTTTCCAGATGCTCTTAAGTGGCTTTGGCGCAAGGAAAAGCCCGCTCAATCTCTGGATACATCGGGCGATTTGAAGGGCGACTTGACGCTGCTGAACTTGCTGCTTCCTAACGAGGGTTGGAAGGTCGTCGCCGAAGGGTTGGGCTTTGCAGACGCGACCTGTGCGGATGCCGATGGGAATTTCTACTTCTCGGATATGAAGGCTCCCGCCGTTTACAAGGTCGGCGTAGACGGATCCCGCGTCAAACTTGCCGCTGAAGGTGTCAGTGGCCTGAAAATGGGCCCCGATGGTTGGCTTTATGCCTGCCAAGGATCTAAGAAACGGGTGATCGCAATTAATCCGGTCGATGGTGCGGTGCGCGAAGTTACCACGGGAGTCCAACCTAATGATTTAGTCATTACTAAGGAGGGTTATATATACGTTACGGAAACTGGGAGCCAGCAAATCACTTTTATTGATAGCAATACGGGTGCGGTATGGATTGCAGATCACGGGATTATGGCTCCAAACGGAATCGCTTTATCGCCTGATGGAGGGACTTTGGCTGTTTCGGAATATAAGGGTCAGTACGTCTGGGTGTTTCGATTGGAACCCGATGGCACGCTAAGCGCGAAGTCTCCTTATATGACTTTGCGTTTACCATTGGACCCGAAGGGCGAGTTCAAGCCGGCGGAGCCGCCTCCTACGTTATCTGCGGCGAAGGGAGACGGTATGTGCACGGATTGGCGGGGGCGTTATTACGTGACTTCAGCGCTTGGGGTGCAGATTTTTGATCCGACTGGGCGGCTCTGTGGGGTTCTGGATAAACCACAGCCTTCCGCACCGCTCACCAATTGCGCGCTTGCTGGGAGTCAGCACGATACTTTGTTCGTGACGAACGGCGACAAGGTGCTGAGTCGTAAATTGCAGATTGAAACGGTTAAACATTAGTTCCCTGTGCTGACGGAGGAATCGCAACCGCGCATTTTAGTAATCCGCGGCGGCGCCATTGGGGATTTTGTTTTAACGCTTCCAGCTCTTTATTTATTGCGAGAAGCGTTTCCAAACGCCGTTCTGGAGATTCTCGGTTATCCGCATATCGCGTCTTTGGCGGAGAATCGTTTTTATGCTAACCGGGTGCGTTCTATTGAATACGGCCCGCTTGCCGGATTTTTTGCCCGAAATGGAACGCTGGACTTGGCGTTATCCGAATATTTCGCGGGGTTCCAACGAATCGTGAGTTACCTTTACGACCCAGACGGTATTTTTGAAACCAACGTACGAAAATCGGGTGCCCGTAATTTTCTTTCAGCCTATCGCAAACCCCAAAACATCCATGCAGCTAGGGAATGGGCTCAGCCTTTGGAGTCGCTGGCTTTGTTTCTTGAGGATCCGGCGGCAAGGCTCTGTTTGACTTCAGACGACTTGGCTTCCGGGCGGGCGTGGTTGGGGGAAGGGGAGGGGCCTCGACTCGCGTTGCATCCCGGGAGTGGGAGTGTGAGTAAAAACTGGGCCTCGGAGCATTGGGGATTGCTTGGGTTGCGTTTTTGGGAACGTTTTCCTGAAGGGGAACTCGTGGTGCTTGGGGGCGAGGCTGATGCGGAGGTGTTGCGTTTTCTGAGCGAGGCGTGGCGGGGCAAGCGAGTCCGCTTCGCGATAAACCTACCATTGCCGACGATCGCCGCCCTTGTGGCTAGTTGCGGTCGGTTTGTCGGGCACGATAGCGGCGTGTCTCATATTGCGGCGGCTGTAGGCGTCCCTTGCGTCCTGCTTTTTGGTCCCACCGATCCCGCTGTTTGGGCGCCGCAAAACTCGGGCGTGCGGGTTGTGCGCGCTCCCCTTGGCGACTGGCAAAATCTCGAGATTAGCGCTGTTTGGTCAGCCGTAGAGGCGCTGTGTGAGGGTTGAGCGATCGCTTTGTCGCTTATCGCATGCGGTATCTTTATGCTGGCTTCACGAACATTCTGAAACGCCCTTTCCAGTATTTTGAAATTCACTCGATCTCGCGCGCTCAACGCAATTTGGAGTAAAAGTACGGGCAACTTTTTGGAGTTGCCGTAATCCCTTTTAAAAGCGGTGAATGAAAGAGCGGTTAATGAGATTTTAATCCAGCGGTATTCACGGCGATCACTCGATATTGATAAGTTTTACCTGCCTCAGCTTTATTGTCTGTGAACCGCATCGGTAACAACGGTTGTGTAGGCGTATCGCTATACTGCAAATTCTGGAAAATGAGCCGCCCGAAAGGATTCTTCGCTTGCTCCGGAACATTCGCAAGAAACTGACCGTCCCGCTCAATAATGAAGCCGGCTAATCCGCTTTCTAAATCCGCCTCAGCCTCCCAAGTCAGCTCGTTTCCTTTTACTTGCACATAAGTAGGTGCGGGTGGTGGCGTCGTATCAGACACTGAGGTGTCTCTCACATACTGCACCCAAGCTTTCGCGATCAAATCGTTTGGCAACCAGATGGTTTTCTCTCTCGCTCCCTTAAATTGCGCCTCGGGAACAGGCTCCACGATTTCGCCTCCTCCAGTGTAAAGGGGCGCAATCCAGCCCTCTAATTTCGATATCGCCTTCAATGGCTCTCCACCTTTTTTCGGCAATCGTGCTGAGAGGCAAGCATCCAGCCAAGGAATAGCGAGGTACCGCTGATTGCCACACTCGTGTGCCGTCAAGGGATCCACCGCTACACCAATCAACGCTCCCTTTTCACGCATCGCTCCGAAGAACGCTTCGTTCGCTGGCCATACCCCTGCAAAACGCCCTTCTTTCAACGTAACGCCCTCTTTGGTTCCCGGGTTACACATCACTGGAACTTTGAGCGCTGCCTCAGAAAGCACGTGGGGGTGAATCCCAGCCCGCTTAGGGTCCTCCACCAGCAAAGGAACACCGCTGCGCAACCAGGTACAGGCAACACGTTCCGGATGCAAAAGCGTCATTCCTCCAGCCCAGTGACCCCCACCACTGTGTCCCCACAAAGCCCATGGAACCTTTGCCATTTCGGGATGCCCGGACTTTGCTCCCAAATCTGCAAGACCCTTTTGAAAGGCGGCGGCTGAGCCATTGCGCGGATCACACCACATTTGACAATCCGCCTTCTCGGGTTGCTCATACGAAGGTGCAAGCAACGCGCAGTCGTGTTTTTTTGCCAGCGCTTGCCAATGTAAATCAAACGCCCCAGTGAGGCCCGACTTACATGAGCCCTCTCCGCAACCGTGTTGATGGACGATAACCCCGCGCAACTCCTTAACTCCCGGAGGAACCCACACCGTATAATTCACTGGGAAAATCAACTCACCCGGAGTCGTGGATGCCTCGTAACGAACCCTATAATAGGGCGCCTCAGCAGCGGGAAAAACGTCATAGGGAGGCTGTTGGGCCAAGGCGGTCGCGGTGAAAGCGATCAGTAGAGGGATAACCTTACGCATAAGGAGCGCAAACTGCCGAATGATTCGCCTTGTTGCAAGCGCCGAAGAATCGATCAAGCAGTGCCATTAGGGACAGACACTTTTTCCTCTCCCAACAATCACCTCGAAGCCCTAAAAGATGACCGTGAAGGTCAACACAGTATTCGCGTGAACCGCCAGTGGCGCGTATGTTTTCGCTGGTCTGAAAATGGGCCGTCGCATGTAGAAATTGTCGACTACCACTGAAACCTATGAACGCTCTCGAAGAATTACTCCCGTTAGTAACTCCAGGCGAAATTTTAGCGGAGGAGTTTCTCAAGCCGCTCGGGATTTCTGAATATCGCGTTGCGAAAGAAATTGGTGTGCCGCCGCGTCGCATCAATGAGATTGTCCATGGCTTACGCGCAATCACGCCAGATACAGCGTTGCGCCTCGCGAGGTATTTTGGAACCACTCCTCATTTTTGGATCAACCTGCAAACGGACTACGAGTTGCGGAAATTGGACCGGGCAGGGTCTGTCCCTCAAATTAATCGCTGCGAAAAATTGCCAGTTTTAGCGTGAGAAAAGTCGCTTAGGGGACATTTGCCTCTTTTCCACCGATCAAATCCTTGGGGGCGATGCTCATTTTCGGAGCATTACCCAGCATGACGAAAAATGTCTGTCCCTCGGTTCTCTGACTCTGAGGCCGAATTTCGCTCCGGTTACAGATTTGCCACAGGCTCAGTCGAGTAGTAGCTTCTAGTCTGAAGGTCATCACCCCCCAAATGAATACCACCCGCAGAACATTTTTAAAAACGTCGACGACTGCACTGCTCGGTTTCCCCGCCATTCTTCGAGCGCAAAAGCCCAACTCCAACCTTCAGATTGTCGGGGTAGGTTGTGATGGAAAGGGGCTTTCAGATTTGAAGGAAGTTGGTTCCCACGAACATGTGAAATACGTGGGTTTTTGCGACGTGGATTTGGCTCGGTTTTCCAAAATTGACCAATTGTTTCCGGGGGTGCCGCATCACGCGGATTTTAGGGAGATGTTTTCTAAATTGGGCTCCGCCTTTGATGCCGTGGTGATTTCAACCCCAGACCACATGCACGCCGCGATCGCAATGGCTGCAATGCGAATGGGTAAACACGTGTACTGCCAGAAACCGCTGACGCACACGGTGTGGGAGGCGCGCCAACTGCGGTTGCAGGCGATCAAGTCCAGAGTGCGGACCCAGATGGGGAACCAAATCCATTCCGCCAGCGAGTATCGCACGGGCGTGAAACTGCTTCGCGATGGCGTAATTGGAAAGATCCTTGCGGTTCATTCGTGGCAGCGTAATGGAGGCAACGGGTACACCAAACTTACGGCTCCTCCAGCCTCTGGAATCGCACCTGAATCTTTGAACTGGGATCTTTGGCTCGGGGTTGCTCCTCTCCGCGAATACGCACCTGACGTGTATCACCCCTTCAAGTGGCGAGACTGGCAGGAGTTTGGTGGCGGTACCATGGGGGACTTCGGGTGTCATATTCTTGACCCTGTTGTTACAGCACTTGGGCTCGGCTCCCCAATGAGTGTGCGTGCGGATAACGAGGGGTTCAACGGGCATACGTGGCCCTCGGCCGAGACGGTGCACTACGTGTTTCCCGGCACGGACTATACAAAGGGGCCGACTTTGCCCGTGACCTGGTACGACGGAGGACGTCTTCCAGATGCGGCTTTGGCACAGTTGCCGGCGGGCCAGGAGTTGGCGAAGGCGGGGTCGATATTCATTGGGGAAGGGGGAGTCTTGATGCAGCCCCATGTGGGAATGCCACAGCTATTTCCCGTGGAGAAATTCAGCAGCTTCCAAATCGAGAAGCAGCCTGCGGGGAACCATTATCATGCATGGGTCGATGCGGTGTTGGCCGGAACGGAAACCAGCGACAACTTCGACTACGCCGGTCCGCTCACTGAGGCGGTTCTTCTTGGGAATGTGGCGACGCGCATTCCGGGCGTGACGTTGGAGTGGGACGCAGCGGCGATGCGCCTGCCGGGCCACCCCGAGGCGGAGCGCTTCTTGCGCCGGAAATATCGCGAGGGTTGGGAGATTCAACCTGCGGGTTAGAGGGGAACGGCAGGGGAAAGAGACTTGGGTTAAACTTTAATTGCCAATGGGCGCTGTGCTTCGGCGTTTTTAGTTTCCGTCTCTTATACGCCGCCACTAAACTCGGTTGTGCGCCGCGCATTTTTAACCGCGCCCACACATCGTCCATCACAATGACACGACGCATTAAAGACCGCACTGAATTGCTGGCATTTTTCACCGCATGGGTGCTTAGCCGAGCGGCGGTGATTACCTTCCATTGCCGCACCACGGCATCCGGTGCCATCATTGAACCGCCGGCATTCCTGACAATCCCCGTGGCGGCCATCGCCTCAATATTGGCCGTGAGCCTCGTCTACTTTCTGGAAGCTAGGCACGCCAACGACCCGTGCGTCCGGCGGCACCGGTTCTGGGATATGACCGAGATTGTCGGATTCATGGTGCTTTTCGAATCTGTGCGCGCGTGCTTCTCCAATTCGCCATGGTGGATGCAACTCGCCATAATGATTGCCGGAATGGCAGCCTTTTCTTTCGGGAAATCACTCCTGAGGCGCCGCATCCCCCTGTAAACCGTTTGCCGGTGAAGATCCCCAGACAAAATTAGATAGGTGAAACCTTCGGGGAAAGGAACTTTCCTCGCTTCCAAAGTTGATACGCCCCCTTTATGAAAAATTTTACAACCCTCCTTGTTCTTTGTCTTTTTACATTCAAGCAAATGATGGCTCAACCGGTTTCCAAAAAACCGTTTCACATCTACGCTCCGACTACTTCCAGCAAGAAACTTCTGGTCATTAACGCGATCCCGTCGGCAGATGGATTGGAACTAAAACTTGAAAGCGAAATCGAGCTACTGACTCCTATTTCTACGATTCTCAAGCACCCCTCCAAGCCGCTTCTTTACCTCGCAGGCAATAAAAAGGGATTTCTAGTAACACTAAATCAAGATGGTTCTTATCAAAAACATGTTCCCATTATATTTGAAAATCCTTACGCATTTATCGGCTTTGATCGCTCTAATCATTTCCTGCTTGCGGTCGATTATCGCGGTTCGCTTGATATTTATTCTCTAAACGATGATGGCGTTCCTATTACTCGAGTGAGTCATAAAAATGAGGGGAAAATGCATCTGCATTGCATCACAACTTCCCCGGATAACCATTTCGTTTACACATCATATGTGAGGGAAATTAACACGATTCGAGAATATCGCTTTGATCCTAATTCAGGCAATCTGTCCGCCCTATTTCCTGAATCCGTAAATCTGCCCGATATTATTGGGCCGCGTCATCTAGTGTGGCATCCCACAAAACCTATTTTGTATTCCAGCAATGAGCAAAATCCGGGCGCGAGCGCTTTCGATTGGCATCAGGACGGCCATCTTTCGCTCCGTCAAAGCTGTGCCGCCCTCGAAGTCAAAGACCAAGGAGGTGAGTCTACGGCTTCCGATATAGTCATCACACCGGACGCAAAGTTCCTTTTTGTCGGGATCCGAGGCACTGCTCCGATACCGGATTCCATCGCCCGCTATCAGATCGGCGAGGCGGGTGATCTGACCCTCCTTGGGCACACATCCGTGGATAAAATGCCTTGGGGTTTTAGCCTTTCACCCGACGGCGGCTACTTGATGGTAACCGCGTGGGTCGGTGCAACGCTCTCCGCTTTCCGCATCGATGAAAAAGGGGACCTTCAAAAAGTGGGCGGCTTAACGACCGAGAAAAACATTTATTCAGTGACGACCCGATAAGCTGCGCGGTTTCGGCATCCGCCCTCCGTGGGTAGGGGGACTTAGGGCGTGTCTGTCCCCTGCAGTTCACTTCGACCCTTACATCGCGATTTGATTCATCGTGGATTCTTGGCAAAATCAACCGGTGAACCTCCGCCTGATCCCATATCTTGCCAATATAGCGATTCTTGTTCCTGTGGCGTTCGGGTCGCTGACTGGATTATTGCCAATATCCAGAGGCCACTTCCCTGAGAGTGCTGGGTGGCGAACCATCACTGGATCAATGTGGACAGCTATTCTTGTGTGCTCAATCGCAGGGTTGTTTCACCCCATTATCTTTGCGCCAATTCTGCTTCTCCAAGTCCTCTATAAGGCAGTCTGGCTGGTTTTCTATGTCCTGCCCCGTTTAAGAAATGCCGACTCTCGAAAAGATATTCACTGGGGTATGGCTGTTTCATTCCTGCTTATCGTGATGTTCTATCCGCTTGTTATTCCTTGGAGCGTCCTGTTTCCGTAAGTACAATCCAACTGTGTGCTCTCGCCGCAATCGATGCGTGGGTTGGGGGGGGACTGATACCAAATCTTGAAGAAAACTGGTCCTTCTTTCCCGGGAACGCGGAGCCCCAGCTCCGCTTCGACGCTCCAAAAGCTCAGACAGGCATTGCGGAGCTGGGGCTCCGCGCTCCCAGGTGC
>Ga0114967_10002214_pt1 | contig 16353 bp, 21 predicted proteins | sample M_130628_MF_Meta_FD_92639 | JGI IMG/M metagenome (GOLD analysis project Ga0114967, IMG submission 92639) | Freshwater microbial communities from Lake Montjoie, Canada to study carbon cycling - M_130628_MF_MetaG | ecosystem: Environmental > Aquatic > Freshwater > Lake | place: Lake Montjoie... | reverse complement strand
TCACCTAAGCGAAACACAAAAGAAAGCCTACATCATTGCTGACAACAAGCTGGCAGAAAATGCTGGCTGGGATGAAGAAATTTTGGCAAGCGAACTCGCCGATCTCAAAGATGAAAATTTCAACCTCGATCTGATCGGTTTTGAAGATCAGGAATTAGAGAAGATTTTTGCCAATCTTTACGAAAAAGAAAATGAGCAAGAAACAGAAGAAATTCCTGAGCCCGAAGAAAAGCCAATATCAAAATCAGGCGATGTTTGGATTTTGGGAAAACACAAATTGATCTGCGGCGATTCCACTGATCAAAAAACTTACCAGACACTTCTCGGTGATGAACTTGCCGACATGCTTTTCACTGATCCACCTTATAACGTGGATTACGGCAACACCATGAAAGACAAAGCGAGAGGCAATAATAAAAAAATCCTCAACGACAATCTTGGTGAAAATTTTGAAAAGTTTCTTTTCGATTTTTGCAAAAATGCTTTAGAGATAACCAAAGGTGCATGCTATGTCTGCATGAGTTCTTCAGAGCTTCACACTTTACAAAAAGCCTTCACGGAGGCTGGTGGCAAATGGTCAACTTTCATAATCTGGGCAAAAAATCATTTCACGCTTGGACGCTCAGATTATCAGCGGCAATATGAGCCAATCCTCTATGGATGGAAGCAAAGCAACGATCACTATTGGTGCGGCGACCGCAATCAAGGCGATGTTTGGTATTACAACAAACCAAATAAAAGTGATCTTCACCCAACGATGAAGCCAGTTGAGCTTTGCAAGCGCGCAATTCTCAACTCCAGCAAAACCGATGATATTATTTTGGATTGCTTTGGCGGCTCCGGCTCAACGCTGATTGCTTCTGAGCAAACCAATCGCAGATGCCGAATGATCGAACTCGATCAAAAATATGTCGACGTGATCGTAAAAAGGTGGCAAAATTTAACCGGCAAAGAGGCAATCCTTTTAGAAACCGGTGAGAGCTTTAATGAAATTTTAAAAAGAGAAAATGACTAACGAGGAATTAAAAAACAGAGCAAAAGAACTGGTAGAAAAACACGGAAAAGCTGCGGTGGATATTGCGAAGAGAAAAGCTGATGCCTTCAAAAATGAATGTCGCGAAAAAGACTTTGCCTTAATGCTTCTCACCGAAGTTGAGAAGTTGGCTGACAATCTTGCTTAATACGGAATGTAAAGCTCCTCAAGTGATTTGCAGATATTTTGGCAATTTTGTAAGCCTCTTTATTCCAAGGCTTAACGGCATTTTCTTTTTCGCTTAAAAATTTACTAAGTGATGACTCAACTAAAATTCTAACATCTGAGTCGCCTTTTTCTTTGGCTTCAAGAATGTTGTCAAAAAGATCATCGTCACCGAGTAAATCGTAAAGTTTATCTGCGGCAACTTTTGGTGACAAAGGTTTTGCCACCAATTTTTGTAATTCTTTTGCTTGTTTAACAGTTTGTGGTAATGCCCAAACTCCCATAAATACCTCTCGTTTTTGTTATTATTAAATGCCTCTTGAAGGCTTGTCTATTATGGCTTGGCTAGTGATTACTAGCAAGTCAATTAGAGCAATTTTTTAATCTTTTTTTGGCAGTTTGTAAACCCGATTACCACCGGCAATTTTATCATTTATGATGCCAAGATTTTGATTTTTATTTAAGCGCGAAATTACAGATCTGGCGGTGTGTGCTTGCCATGTTAATTTTTCACAAATTTGTTTAAGCGTAACTCCCTCTTCGGCTGCTTTAATCATCTCGATTAATTGGGAATTTTTAGTGGCAGATTTAGCAGTTTCGTTTTTTTGAATCGGCGCTTCTTTAACCAGATTTTCTTTAACTTCGGCAACCGCTTTTTTGACTACTTTTTTAATAACTGGTTTTGAACTTTTTTTAGGCATATTTTCCTTATATTTAAAATTGATAAAAGCCTTGTGGAGGCTTACCCAGTATGGCTTGCGGAAGCATCACTATCAAGTCAATTAAGATGATTTTTTAAACAATTTTTAAAAAAGTTTTGAAATACCGAAATGATGACAAATAACCATGGAACTCTCGATCAGAGGCTATGCCAGACATCGCGGTGTTGCCGAGTCGGCAGTTAGAAAAGCAATCGCGCAAGGAAGGATTACCAAAGGTAAAAATGGCAAGATAAACCCCAAAGTAGCCGATAAAGAATGGGGTCAAAACAGCGATCCAGCGCAAATAAAGGCAGAAACTACCTTTGATTCACCTGATTATAGCCAAAATTCTGCACCAAATTCCCTAAGCGGGCCAAGTTATCAGCAAAGTCGAGCGATTAAGGAGGCGTATGGTGCGAAATTGCTTCGATTACAGTTTGAAAAGGAATCAAAAAAGCTGATTTCCATAGATGATGTTAAGGTGTCGGCGTTCAATGCCGCACGAATGACCAGAGATCGAATTTTAAATATTCCTGATCGCGTGATTCCGCAACTTGTTGGCAAGACCAACATCTTTGAGATGAAAGAAATTTTAAAAGCCGAACTGATTAAAGCGCTCGAAGAATTATCGAAGGTTAATGATAAACTATGACGACATTTATTTTCAGAGCTTTTGCGATGGGCTAAAGCCAGACCCGAATTTTACAGTATCAAGTTGGGCTGATAATCACCGCATCCTAAGCAGCATTTCTTCGGCAGAACCTGGACCATGGAGAACTGACAGAACGCCATATCTCAAAGAGATTATGGATTGTTTGTCGCCTTCCCACCCTTGCGAAAAAGTTGTCTTCATGAAAGGCGCGCAAATCGGCGGAACCGAGTGCGGCAACAATTGGATGGGTTTTGTAATCCATCACGCACCAGGACCAATGCTGATTGTAAATCCAACAGTTGAAACTGCAAAACGCACCTCAAAAATGCGGATTGATCCTGCAATTGAAAATTGCCCAGCATTAAAAGAAAAAGTTTCCGATCCAAGATCGCGTGACTCTGGCAACACAATTTTGATGAAGGAATTTCCAGGCGGTGTCTTGGTGATGACTGGCGCGAATTCTGCCGTTGGACTTCGTTCAATGCCGATTCGATATTTATTTCTCGATGAAGTTGATGGATATCCTGACGATGCTGCTGGCGAAGGTGATCCAGTAAATCTTGCGATTCAAAGAACTGCTACTTTTAGCAATCGCAAAATTTTCATGATCTCGACACCAACGATCAAAAATTTTAGCAGAATCGAAACTGCATTTTTAGAAGGTGATCAAAGATATTTTTTCGTTCCATGCCCTGATTGTGGCGAGTTTCAAACTCTTAAATGGGCGCAAATAAAATGGCCGAAAGGCAAACCTGAATCAGCTTATTACGCATGCGAAAAATGCGGCAGCGTTTGGGAAGATTATCAAAAAGCAGAAATTCTAAAAAATGGAAAATGGATTGCGACCAATCCTAACACCAACAACAAAACAATTTCTTTCCATCTGTCATCACTTTACAGCCCGCACGGCTGGACAAGTTTTGGTGATATAGCACAGGAATTTTCAGAGGTTCACAAAGACCCGCCAAGACTGCAAGTTTGGACGAATACCAAACTCGCAGAAACTTGGGAAGATATGGCGGGAGAAGTTATTGATCCAACTGGATTAATGAAACGCCGTGAAAATTTTGGCACCAGATTATTCAAAGACATCGCCATCATTACCGCTGGCGTGGATGTGCAAGACAATCGTCTTGAGATTGAAATTGTCGGTTGGGGAAAAGATGAAGAAAGCTGGTCACTTGATTACCAAGTAATTTATGGCGATCCATCAACACCGCATCTTTGGAATGATCTTGATAAAATTTTGGAAACAACTTTTGAACATCAAAGAGAATTACCGAATTTTCCAATTTCAGCGGTTTGTATCGATAGCGGTGGTCACTATACGGATCATGTTATCAACTACTGTGATGCGCGTAGACACAAAAAAGTTTTTGCCATCAAAGGAAGTTCTGCTGGTTCAGGAGTTCCAATCTGGCCGCCTCGCGCCAGCCAAAACAAAAGATTAAAAAAGCCAGTTTATGTGATTGGTGTTAATGATGCCAAAGAAACTCTGATGCAAAGGCTTCGCATCAATGAGGAAGGTGCTGGTTACTGGCATTTTCCAATTGAGCGCGATGCAGAATGGTTTGCGCAACTCACTTCGGAAATTGTTAGAACAAAATATGCTAAAGGCAGACCAGTAAGAGAGTGGACACCACGCCGCGAAGGAGCAAAAACAGAAGCGCTTGATTGTCGGGTTTATGCTTTTGCAGCTTTGCGTGGCATTGTTCGTAATTGGAAGTTTGATTTAAACAAAGCGGTTGAGCGAATTAAAGAAATTCATTTGCGACCAGAAAATAAGCAGTTTCAAAACATCGCACCAACAGCGCATCAAAAAATTAGAAGAGTTCGCAGCAAAGGAATTTACTAAAAATTGAAAACACTTGAAGAGCAATTAACGGAAGTCCAACAGGCAATTTCTAACATTTTGTTAAACGCCCAAGAAGCGTGGTATAACGGGCAGAAAGTTAGAAAAGCTGATCTGGCGGTTTTGGAAGAAAGAGAAAAAAGACTCTTAGTTCAAATCAAAAGAAGAAATCGCGGCGGCATTAGAGTTAGAGGGGTAACTCCAGTATGAGAAAATTTCCTAAAATTTCTGAGAACTGGCTAGATAAAACAATTTCTTACATCAGCCCACAGGCTGGGCTTAAGAGATTTGAAGCCAAAACCAGAATGGCAATTGCTGGTGGTTACACAGGCGCAAGACGCGACCGCCGACAAACTTCGAATTGGAGTGTTGCCGATGGTTCTGCTGACAATGTCACTTTGCCAGATCTGCCAGAGCTTCGCCAAAGATCTCGCGATTTACTTCGCAATGCTCCACTTGCTTGCGGCGCGGTAAATACTGTCGTTACAAATGTTGTTGGAACTGGCTTAAAGGTTCAGTCACATTTAGATCGCGATGTTCTTAAGCCTTACTTCAAAAGCGAAGACGAGTTTGATGCTTTTGAAAGAAATGCCGAACGAATATTTCGCAACTGGGCAGAAAATCAGGATTGCGATATTACACGCTGCCAAACTTTTTCAGAAATTCAAAATCTGATTTTGCGTTCTGTTCTTGAAAGCGGCGATATTTTTATTCTGAAGCGTTATGTGGAGCGACCAAACAGAAGCATAAATCTTGCTCTGCAAATTGTTGAAGCTGACCGCGTTGCTAATCCTGATTTTAAAGCTGACTGCGCAACTCTTGCTGGTGGCGTTGAAATGGATTCTGACGGCGCACCTGTTTCTTACTCGGTTTGTAATCAACATCCAACTGATTATCAAAACCAAAAGGAAAGAAAATTTGTCAAAGTTCCAGCTTTTGATAAATACGGCAACCGCCAAGTCTTTCATATTTTTAGCAGAACCAGACCAGGACTCACTCGCGGAGTGCCTTATTTAGCACCAGTAATTGAAAGTTTAAAACAACTCGATCGTTACACCGAAGCGGAAGTTATGGCTGCTGTTGTGTCAGCGATGTTTACAGTTTTTGTAAAATCAGAAGATGAAGAAGGTTTAGCGCCAATGACTCCTCCTGAAGGATCAAGGCGTGACGATGGTGATTACAAATTAGGACCAGGTGCAATTCTTGATTTACAGCCTGGTGAAAATATTGAAATCGCCGATCCAAAAAGACCAAACCAGGCATTTGATCCATTTGTGCAAGCAGTGCTGCGGCAAGTTGGTGTAGCACTTGAATTGCCTTTTGAGATTTTAATAAAGCACTTCACTGCCAGCTATTCCGCTGCTCAAGCGGCTTTGGTTGAAGCATGGAAATTTTTCTCAAGCAGACGCAAGTGGCTCGCAATTCAACTTTGCCAGCCAATTTACGAAATGGTTATCACTGAAGCGATTGCTAAAGGCGAATTAAATGCACCGAATTTTTTTGCTAACACAACTATCAGAAACGCTTACTTGGGAGCTGAATGGATTGGGCCACCAAGAGGACAGATTGATCAACTTAAAGAAGTAAAAGCCGCGCAAACAAGAATTGAAATTGGTGTCAGCACATTGGCTGAAGAAACAGCAATTTTAACCGGTGGTGATTTTGAGAGAAAATATCCGCAAATCCTCAAGGAATACAAACTTAAGCAAGAAGCAGGACTGATTCCAAAGGAAGTTATTCAAGCCTCACAACCAACTAAGAACAACAATGCATGAGTTATTAAAAATCGCGAAATATTGGGCGATCGAGCCTGATATTTTGAAGAGTCTTTGTCGCCTGGACGAAATTAAATCGCTCTCATTTCAATCAGAAAGACGATTAAGCAACACCCGATCAGTTATGATTCGGGACGGCACTGCGGTAATTCCACTACACGGACCAATCACTGCAAGAAGCGATCTTTTTACCTTCTTTTTAGGCGGAACTTCTTTGTCAGATTTGGCAAAAGATTTTCAAACAGCTCTCGATGACGATCAGGTAAAAGCAATTTTATTTGATGTTGATTCTCCTGGTGGCGTTGCACTCGGACCCTCTGAAATGGCAGACGCTATTTTTAAGGCACGCGGCAAAAAACCAATCTGGAGTTATGTCGGCAGGAACTGCTCATCGGCAGCTTATTGGATCGCCTCTGCAACAGAAAAAATCATCGCTAATCCTTCTGCACTTTTGGGAAGTATTGGTGTTGTTACAACAATTCCGGTGCAAGAGCAGCCTGATTCTGAAGGCTATAAAAACATCGAGATAGTTTCAAGCAACGCCAAACAAAAGCGACCCGATCCACGAACAGAGGAAGGCATGGCCGAGATAAAACGCGAGCTCAACGATATTGAGGCGCAGTTTATTGAAGCCATTGCCAAATACCGAAATGTCAGTGTTAACGCGGTCAAAAACGACTTTGGTCAAGGTGGAGTGCTGATTGGAAAAAATGCAGTTGCAAGTGGCATGGCTGACTCTCTTGGAAATTACGAAGAGGTCATCGCCGAGTTAAATCAAAAAATTTCAACAAATAAACAAATCAATTTTATGTCCAAAGAAACAATCGAAAGGTCTGCGATTAACGCAGATTTTATTAAATCAGAATTTCCTGACATCGCTGAAAAATTGGCAAAAGAAAATTCTGAAAAAATCCGCAGCGAAGCAAAAGAAACTGCTTTTGCTGAAGGAAAAAAGGCTGGCTTTGCCGAAGGAATTAAATCTGAAAGGGAAAGAATTTTAGCAATCGAAGAAGCTTCACTTCCTGGTCATGAAGATCTGGTAGCAAAAGCAAAACAAGATGCCGACATGACGGCGGATAAGTTAGCGCTGCAAATTGTCGCAAGAGAAAAACAACGCGGCACGAAATATGTCGATGCACAAAAAGAGGCAGAAAAAGAAATGCCAAAAGTTGCACCAAATTTTGAAAGCGCATCGCCGGAAAAAACAAAAATTGATAAAGACGCACCTCTTGAAGAGAGAGCAAAAACTGAGTGGCAAAGCGATGTAAAACTCCGCTCTGAATTTGCCGATGATTACGATGCTTATTTCGCATACAAAAAAGCATCAGAGGCAAATCAGGTTAAAATCTTATCAACCAACAAAAATTAAGAGGTGAACCATGTCAGCATTAACAAAAGACACAAACCGAGTTTACGAACTTGGCAATATTAATGAACTACCAATTTCCGGTAGCGAACTGATTTATCAAGGAGCTGCGATTGGCTGTAATTCTTCTGGTTATGCAAAAAGCCTGGAAAACGGCGATATTTTTGCCGGATTTGCAGAAGACAATGTGGACAACTCTGCTGGCTCTGACGGAGCTAAAAGAATCAGGATCAGAAAAAAAGGTGCCATCCTTCTTGATATCTCAGGCGTAGCGCTTGGTGACATTGGAAAAGCAGTTTATGCAACCAATGACAATACCTTCACTTTGTCACCTACAGATGCGGTTTATATCGGGCAAATTTCGCGCATTGAATCAACTGGAGTTGCACTTGTTGACTTCGCTTCCTACGCCCCAGTTCCAGCAACTGAATAGCTTGGAATCAAACAATTTTAACAACCTTAAATAACAGAAATTTATGGCACTAAAAGAATTATCATCACGGGCAATTATTGGTCTTTACTATAAGCGCCTTGAACAAAAAAGCGGTATGGATTGGGTTGAAGCTCTATCCAACTATTTCACTTCTGATCAGGAAAGCGAGACTTACAAATGGTTAGGTCAAGTTCCTGTGATGCGTGAATGGATTGGCGGAAGACAGGCAAAAGGCTTCACCACTAATGGTTTGACTATCGAGAATAAACACTTCGAAGCAACTTTGGAAATTCCATTGGTTGATTTGAGACGTGATAAAACTGGTCAGATTACTGTCAGAGTTAACGAACTTGCTGATCGCACCAATTCACACTGGGCGCAATTGCTTTCTAAATTGCTCATCAATGCTGAAAGCACTGTTTGCTACGATGGTCAATATTTCTTCGACACTGATCATAGTGACGGAAAAAGCGGAGTTCAAAGCAATAAACTGCAATTAGATTTGACTGGTTTTGCTGATCAAATTGATGGCGGAAAAGTTGGAGCTATATCTGCCCCAAGTGAAGCAGCTTTTCGTTTAGCAGTTTTAAAAACCATTCAGCAAATCTTGTCATTCAAAGATGATCAAGGTGAGCCGATGAATGAAAATGCCAGCCAGTTTTTGGTGGTCGTTCCAACCTCGCTTTGGTATATAGCTAAAACTGCAATGGCTGTTCCTTTGTCAGTTGGCGGTAGCACAAACGCTATCAAGGTTCTTGATGAGGTTAATATTTCAATCGCACAAAACCCGCGTCTTTCTTGGTCTGATAAATTTGCCGTTTTCAGAACTGACTCTTCAGTAAAACCATTCATCCGTCAGGAAGAAGAAGGAGTTAAACTTAAAGCAATTGCAGAAGGCTCTGAACTCGAATTTAAGCATGATAAACACTGGTATGGTGTTGATACTTGGAGAAACGCTGGCTATGGCTTCTGGCAACATGCCTGCCTCGCTCGATTGATTAAATCTTAATGGGAGGACTGACCTATGAAGAATTATGAAGTAAGCGCCCCTTTTATCAGCTTTGGCATCGGAACTGTTTTAAAACTTTCCGAGAGCCAAGCGGATATTCGCTCTCAATCTTTGAGCAGAAAAAAGAGTGATCTTTTTGAAGTGATTGAGCCTGTGCAGTTCAAGCAAGGCGAAAAAATTTCTGCCGATCCTGCACAACTAACTAAATCACTTCTCGAAAGATTGTCTGAAATTTCCGACAAAAAAAATGACGGCGGCAAACCTGATGCCCCAACTGAATATCCCTGCATCCAGCATGTGAGCTTTGGCAAATATAATGTATTTGATGCAGAGAAAAATTTATTAACTCCAAAACCAATTAAAAAAGATGAAGCTGAAAAAATATTTACGGAACTTTCGAAGAAAAATGATCCTGATAACGACTCCAACAAAGACGAAAAAAACTCAGAGACAAAACAATCTGAGAATGATCCAAAGCATGATGCTTAAAGAAGATTTATGTTAGATTTCGACAACTTCATCAATAAGCCATGCGTTGAAATTTTTGGCCGCGTTGCAACTTACATTCCGGCGAATAACGATTTCGATTCTTTCACAATTAAGGGTGATTTTCACAAGGATTACAAAGGCGTAAAAGCTGATTCTTCTGAGGTGGAAATTAGCTCTAACGAAATCGTTTTATTCGTCCGTGATGTTTCGATGCCGCCAAGTTATTCAAAAGCAAATCAAGGTGATTTTGTTGAAGTAGAAAATACCAGATACCAAATCATCGACATTCAGCAACACTTACCAGGCAGCAAAAAATTAGTCCTTCATGAGTCATCCGAGAACAGCGATTAGACAGGCTTTGGTTGATAAACTAAAAACCAAAATCGGAGATGATTTTCCAACTGACGCTTTAGATCGAATTTACGGCAGCAGAGCCAAACCATTATTTGACCAGTTTCTGCCAGCGATTTTAATCTATTCCAGAAACGAAAATATCATCGAAGAAAGATTTGCGAGCGATGGATATGGCGCAAGCAAGCGCGATCTTGAAGTGGCGATTGAAGCCGTGGTGCTTGGCAATGAGCAAGTTGATGATGCACTCGATAAAATTTCTAAACAGATTGAAGACGCGCTTGATGGCTTCGAGATGGCAAACAGAAAAGCTGATGTTTTGCAGCTAAAATCAACAGAAATGGATGTGTCGATTGAAGGCAGTAAAATCTATGGTGCTGCCCGTCTAACATACTCAGTAACTTACTACACAAGCAACCAACAGCCTGCTAATTCAGGCACAATACCAACCGAAATTGAGGCAAATTTTCCATGAGCAAAAATATTAAAATTCAAATCATCAGCGACTATCAAGACTACAAAAAAGGACAGATTGTCGAGCTTGATGAAAAAGCGGCAGTGACATTGCTGACCAACGGCAAGGCTTTAAAAATTCACCGCAAAAAAGATGATGTCGCAGCGGAAAAAACTGAAGAAAATTCTGAAGAAAAAAACAGCGATAAAGGAAACAAAAAATCCAAGAAAAATGATCAATGAACTTCGATGAAAAAGACGGATTTAATTTAAACGATATTGCACGAAGACTCGCCAACATCATTCGCCTTGGCCAGATATTTGCCATCAATTATGAAACAGCCAAAGCGCGAGTAAAAATTGGTGATTTAGAAACTGATTGGTTGCCGTGGGTCACTTCAAATAGCGGTGCGAATAAAGATTGGAATCCTCCTGAAATTGATGAGCAAGTGATGATTTTATCTCCTTGCGGAGAGTTAAATCAGGGAGTAATTTTTCCCTCACTTTATCGCGGATCAGCTCCAGAAAATTCTGGCAATATTCAAAGTATTACTTTCGCCGATGGTTCAAAAATTTCCTTCGATCGTGCTGGTGGAAATTTGACTCTCGATATCAAAGGAAGTGCCAACATCAAAGTTGCAGGAAACGCACAAATTGAAGCTGCAAATATCACTCTAAAAGGAAATGTTGATCTTGGTGGAAGTGGTGGAAATGCGGTCGCGCGCGTTGGCGACAAAGTAAAAATTGATTCCGGCTCTTCTGCTGGTGAATGGCCGATCATTGGTGGATCAAGCAAAGTGAAAGCAACATGAATGTAAATACCGGCAAAAAAATTTCAGAAATTGCTCACATCAAACAGTCGATTGCAAATATTTTGAGCACACCAATTGGCTCAAGAGTCATGCGCCGAGATTATGGCTCACGACTTTTTGAAAGAATTGATCAGCCAATTAACGGCGAATTAATTGCAGAAATTTATTCAGACATTGTTGAAGCAATTTCAACATGGGAACCACGCTTTGAAGTTGAGCAAGTAATTCTGCAAAGCATCGATAAAGGAAAAATCATCATCGATCTTGAAGGCAGTTTTGTAAAAGACGGACAAAAAATAGTTTTAGAAAATATCTCGATCACAAGCAGCTAAATGGGCAATTTTACAGCAATAGATTTATCAAAATTACCAGCACCAAAGGTAATTGAGAGCTTAAGTTATGAAGAAATTTTTCAGGATATTTTAAGCGATTTTTTGGAAAAAAATCCAACCTATTCAACTTTACTTGAAAGCGATCCGGCAATGATCTTGCTGGAGGTTTGTGCTTATCGTGAATTACTTCTTCGCAATCGCATCAATGAAGCAGCAAAAGCTACAATGCTCGCTTACGCAACAGGAAGTGATCTTGAGCATCTTGCAGCATCGCTTGGCGTGCAAAAACTCGTTGGTGAAACTGACGATCAATTAAGACAAAGAGTTCAGCTTGCACCAGAAGCGTTTACAAATGCTGGATCAATTGGTGCTTATACATTCCACGCACTTTCTGCATCAAGCGATATAAAATCGGTTTCAGTTAAAAGCCCGAATCCTGGCGAAGTTTTAGTCACTATTCTTTCCAAGACTGGAAACGGAACTGCTTCAGAAGGATTGATTGATGCCGTTTTAGAAAAATTAAGCGAGGAAGATGTTAGACCACTTACCGATCAGGTTTTGGTGCAAAGTGCTGCAATAGTTAATTACGTAGTTGAAGCAGTAATCACAGTTTATTCAGGCCCATCTTCAGCAGTCGTTGAAACCGAAGCGCGCGCAGCTCTGGATAAATTTTTATATGAAAGACATGCAATTGGAAAACTCGTGGCGCTATCTGGAATTTATGACGCTCTTCATGTTGACGGCGTAAAAAAAGTTCAGCTTATTCATCCAACATCCGATGTTGTAACAACCGATGAACAAGCGGCATATTGCAACAGCAAAACAATCTCAATCGTAGTTGATGAGTGACGAAAATAATCAATCTTTATTGCCGCCAAACGCGAGTCAATTGCTGAGAGATTTAGAGGAAGTGTTTGGCGATTCTTTTGATCTACCAACGCTAAATCGTTATGTGGCAAACCCTGATCTTGCACCAGCTCATATTTTACCATGGCTTGCTTGGGCGCTATCTGTTGATGACTGGAGCGATAATTGGTCTGAACAAGTTCGGCGTAATGTTATTAAAGCAAGTATCGAGGTTCACAAAAAGAAAGGAACAATCGGCGCACTTAAAAAAGCATTGCAGGCTTTCAATTATAGTAACATCAAAGTTGAGGAATGGTTTGAATATGAAGGCGATCCTTACTTCTTCAGAGTATTTTTTGACATAACCGAACCAGGATTCGACATCAACAAAATCACAGAAATTAAGAAGGTGATCGAGAGTGTAAAAAATGTAAGATCACGCTTAGAAATCCTTAAAGGATATCTGACAACCGAACTAAATTCCCTAAGTATAGGCAGCATCACAATATCAAAAGAAGTCACCTGCATTTATCCACTAACATAAAGAATGACGCAAGAATACTACAGCATTGTAACCAATTCCGGTTTGGCAAAAGAAGCTGCAGCGAATGCACCAGGTGGATCAGCAATAACCTTAACAGAAATGGCGGTTGGTGATGGTAATGGCTCAAGTTACAATCCTTCTGGCAGCCAAACTTCTCTGATTAATGAGGTATTCAGAACGAATCTCACGCATGTTGTTATTGATCAAAACAATTCACATCAGCTCATTGTTGAAGCTGTAATAAACGAAGAAGATGGACCGTTCCATATTCGTGAAGTTGGGATTTTTGATTCGAGTGGTGATCTGTTCGCAATTGGAAAATATCCTGAAACCTTCAAGCCAGCATTAGGAAGTGGATCTGGCAAAAGGCTTTATATCAGAATGATTCTTGGTTTTGCGAATGCTCCGCAAGTAAATCTGATAATATCTGATGACATAAATAACGACCCAAATTTTTCCAGCACAGTTAATAGCGCCTTAGATACAATCAACGATGAAATAGACGGAATTAATGATGATATATCTGCTATCAATAGCAGTATTTCGACTATTAACAGTGGTCTTAGTGCTGCAAATAGCAGCATATCCAGCATTAACACTTCTTTATCAGGAAAGTTAACTAAATCTCAAAATCTTGCTGATTTAACTGATACTACTGCAGCTAGGCAGAATCTTGGTCTTGGGAGTGCTGCAGTAAAAGACACTGGAACTACAAATGGCAAAATTCCTCTAATTGGAAGTGGTGATAAACTTAGTAGCTCTCTTTTAAACGACACTTCGGAATCAACGAAAGGAATAGTTCAACTTGCCAGCCAAACTGAAGTTGATACTGGAACTGATACTGGTAAAGCGGTAACGCCCGCAACATTAAAATCTAGAATCAGCAGCCAAATTAGGTTTAGTAATTATACATCATTAACCATCAACACTGTTTATCAGGCAAGTTACGATGGTTTTGTTCACGGATGGCAAAATAGCAATGGCGGTGACTTCAGGATTCTAACTGGCCCTGATACCTCAACATCAACTATAGTTGGATACGCTGAATTTGATAATTACTGCGGACCAAATGGAGCCTGCGCTCCTATCAAAAAAGGTAATTACTATAAAGTTACTGCAAATGGCGGATCAATCACGGCATTTTTCGTGCCTATTCTCAATAACTAAAAATGGAAAGATATTTAATCTACAAACGAAACGGACTGATTGATAAGTCTGTGGATTTTATCCATGAATCCTGCTTTGGATCGGAAGATGATGAAGAAATTTTACTACAATTTCACAAAGAAGGATTTGAGGCAGAAATAGTTGATCAAGAAACATTTTTTAATCTGGTCAACACAGAAACTGAAGAGGAAGAAATTACGCGACTTAAAAACGCAGCTATTTCATCACGAAAAAACTATCTGACCAATACCGACTGGTATGTAATCAGAGAAACTGATGAGCCAAACTCTTATCCGATAGAAATTAAAAACAAAAGAACTCAGGCACGAGAGGAAATAAACTCGATACAAACAGCCACGACTCTTGAGGATATTCAATCTTTTAACAGCGATTTCAGCTAAATTTTAACAACAAACAAAAAAACTTATGACCGAGCAATTTCTACACGGCGTAGAAGTCATCGAAATAGATGATGGTGCGCGCCCTATACAAACAGTTAAATCTTCAGTAATCGGAATTGTTGGAACAGCTCCAAAAGGACCCGTGAATGTTCCAACACTACTTCTTGGCTCTTTATCAGAAGCGGTAGAAATTTTTGGCTCAGATAAAAGTTTTACGATTCCTGCTGCACTTGATTTAATATTCAAACAAACCGGCGCGATGGTTGTTGTGATCAATGTTGCCGATCCAACTAACTCAGCTCATAAAACCGGCAGCGTTCTTGACCCAACTAAAATCACTTTAAGTGATATCGTTGGTGGCATTGATTCTGGAACCGGAAAATACACAGGAGTTTCAGCTTTGCTTGCCGCAAATTCTGAAGTAAAAGTTCAGCCACGAATTTTGATTGCGCCAGGCTTTACCCATCAAACTCCTTTGGATGAAGATGATGAACCAACTGCAAATCCTGTTGTTGCTGAGTTGTTAACTGTGGCAGAAACTTTAAGAGCGATCATCATTGCTGACTGCCCAAACACCAATAAAACCGATGCCGTTAATTATGCGGGCGATTGGGGTAGCCCAAGAATTTATCCAGTATTTCCGTGGGTAAAAGTTTTAAATACTGCTGATAACACAATCGTTTCAAGACCTTCCTCATCATGTATCGCAGGCTTAATTGCTAAATCAGATAATGAGCGCGGTTTCTGGTGGTCACCATCAAATATGGTGATTAATGGAATTGTTGGAACTTCTAAGCCAGTTGATTTTGCTTTGGGTGATACCAACTGCACTGCGAACTTTCTCAACGAGCATGGGATTGCTACAATCATTCAGCAAGATGGTTTTAGGCTGTGGGGCAACAGAACAGTTTCTTCTGATATCAAATGGATTTTTTTACAAACCAGAAGAACTGCTGACATGATTAATGATTCTCTTCTAAAAGCGCATTTGTGGGCGGTGGATCGCAACATCACTAAAACCTATATCGAAGATGTTCTTGAAGGCGTTAACAATTATCTACGTTACCTAAAGAGCATTCAGGCAATCATTGATGGCAAGGCATTCATTAACCCAGAACTAAACACGCCAGATCAAATTGCGCAAGGCAAAGTCACTTTTGATTTTGACTTCACTCCACCTTATCCGGCAGAGCATATCACCTTCCGTTCAAGAATGACGGATGAATATCTTGTGGAACTTTTCAGTAACTAAAAAGGTAAAAAAATATGATTCCTAAAATTCTAAAAAACTTTAATTTGTTCATTGATGGCCGTGGCTATGTGGGCAAAGTTGAGGAAGTAAATCCGCCAAAATTAAACATCAAAACTGAAGAGTTCCGTGCCGGTGGCATGGACTCTCCGGCAATGATTGATATGGGCATCGAAAAGTTGGAAGGCTCATTTACGCTGCTTGAATTTGATAAAAATGTTTTGAAGCAGTTTGGATTAATTTCTGGAAATGTTGTGTCAGTGACTCTTCGTGGCGCGCTGCAAGATGAAACCAGTGTATCTCCAATCGTTATTAAGCTGCGTGGCATGTATACCGAAATTGACATGGGAAAATTATCAGCGGGCGAAAAAGGAACTCTACAATGCACAATTGCCTGTCGTTATTACTCTCTTGAAATCGATGGAGAACAATTGATTGAAATCGATATCGATAACATGACCAGAAAAATTGGCGGTCAAGACAAGATGGTTGATGTTCGTAAGGCACTCGGAATCTAATTCAAAATCTTAAAAATATGGAAAGCATAATATTAAAATACCCCGTGGATGTTGCTGGGCAATCCTATGATAAACTCAGCATGAGACGCTCAAAAATTAGAGATCGTCTCATTGTAGCAAAAATGAAGAATGTCTCTGACGAAGAAAAAGAAATCAGACTTTTTGCCAATCTTTGCGAGGTTGAACCAAAGGTAATTGAAGAGCT
>Ga0114967_10002213_pt1 | contig 16354 bp, 5 predicted proteins | sample M_130628_MF_Meta_FD_92639 | JGI IMG/M metagenome (GOLD analysis project Ga0114967, IMG submission 92639) | Freshwater microbial communities from Lake Montjoie, Canada to study carbon cycling - M_130628_MF_MetaG | ecosystem: Environmental > Aquatic > Freshwater > Lake | place: Lake Montjoie... | reverse complement strand
CGCTTCCAGACGAGCGTCCGCGAGGTGGAGGAGCGGCTCCATGCCGAGGGAGCCTGGGAGGATCGGCCGAAGCCAGTGCCTGCGGAGGCAAGTCCGGCCGATGTCGTCGATCGGGCGCTCCTCTTCAAAGGCTATGAATCGATGCTCGCGATCGCGAGGCTCGCGCTCGAGACCGATTCGACGCGCCTCGTGACGCTCCTCGTCGACGCCTTTGCAACGCCGCCGTTCCGGCTCGATGAAGGGGCCGGGCTCACGCTCGACGACTACCACAATCTTTCCCACCACGGGCAGGATGCGCAGCGCGTCGCGCAGCTCCTCGAGGCAGACAGGCGGCAGATGACGTTGCTCGCGGGGCTGCTCGAGTCGCTTGCCGAGCGCCGCGAGGGGGAGGAGCGGCTCCTCGATCGAACGACCGTTCTGTTCGGGTCGAACATGGGGGATTCCAACACTCACGACAACACGAACCTGCCGATCCTCCTCGCCGGCGGCGGCTTCCGGCATGGGAGCCACCTCGCCTTCAATCCCGACGACAACGCGCCGCTTTCGAATCTTTTCGTCTCGGTGCTCCAGAGCCTCGGCATCGAGGCCGACGCCTTCGCCTCGAGCACCGGGACGCTTGCCGGGCTGGAATAAAGCCGTTGTGGTCCCGTTGGCACCTTGCCGATCGTCTCGAGCGCTGGGTAAGATTTCTGGCGGTGGACGGGGGGGGCCTCCCCCGGTGAGGCCTCAGGAGGGTCGCAGGCATGATTCGCGCGGCGGGGATCGAACGGGGGGCGGACGGTTCAGCGGAGATCGCTCCGCCGGCTTCGCCCGGCGGGCTGGTGGAGGAGGAACTGCGGTGGCGACTCGTCTACCGGCGACTCCGGTCGCGTGCGCGAACACTGATGCGCGGGGAGCGTGTCGGGCACACCCTCGCCCCGACGGCGCTCGTTCACGAGATGTACCTGCGCGCGATGAAGGATCGCCGGCCACCGCGGACTCCGGAGGAGTTTCTCGCCGCTTCGGCGCTCCTCATGCGGCGGATCCTCGTCGATTGGGCCAGGCGCCGGGGCCGCGTGAAGCGCGGCGGTGATCTCCAGCGGATCGATCTCCACCCGAGTCGGATCGTCGATCCGCTGTCGGTCGAAGGGATCGTGGCGATCGATCGGGCGATCGACCGGCTCGATGCCGTCCATCCGGATGCGGCCCATGTCGCCATCCTCCGGCATTTCGGCGGCCTCACGATCCCCGAGGCGGCGAGGGTGGTGGGGGTCTCCCGGCGGACGGCCGATCGGCTGTGGGCCTTCGCCCGCGCCTGGTTGGCCCGTGAGCTCGACGGCTGACCTCCGGCGGCGTGGCGATGTCGCGGGAGCGAGATCTCTTCGACCGGTGCCTCGACCTCCCCGATGCAGCGGCGCGGAGCCGGTTCCTCGCGCGCGAGTGTGGTAGTGATGTGGCTCTGCGCACAGGTGTCGATCGGCTCCTCGAACTGGCCTCTCGCCCGACGCCGGTGCTCGACGAGCCGCTCGCCGAGGCGTTTGCGGCGCGCCTTGCCGCCGCGGAGCGACACCCGCGTGTGCCCGAGCCCGACGCTGCGCTCTGGGCGATCGATGGAACATCCTTCCCGATCGGGCCTGCGCTCGTGGCTGGCGACGTCGGCAGCCTCGGATCGATCCGGCTCGTCCATGCCCTGCCGCCGAGCGCGTTCGGGCCGGTGTGGTCGGCCGAGTCACCGCGGTGGCAGGGGCGAGGGATGGTGCGAACGCTCGCGCCGCAGTTCGCCGCGGTTTCCCCGGTGCGTGGCCGGTTTCTCTCCTGTGCCCGGCAGCTGGCGATGATCGTCCATGACGCTCTTCCTGCGGTGCTCGCCATGGACGAGAAACCGATTCCGTTCGTCGTCATCGCCGATCGAGCCGGTGAGTCGCTCGCCGAGGTGCTGACGCACGGCGAGTGTTTCTCGCTTGCAGAGAGTGCGAGGCTTGGCGTGGCGATCGCCGCGGGACTGGCGGCCGCGCATGCGGCTGGGTGTGTCCATCGGGCGCTCTGCCCCGCCAATGTTTTCTTGACCGGTGAGCGGAATCGGCCGGTGCGTCTGCTCGACGTGGGGCTTGCCCGGGCTGTCGCCGAGATGAATGCCGATTGGGCCGAGCTTCCCAGGCAGGCGACGGCGTTCCTCGCGCCGGAGCAGGTGCTTGGTGATCGGCTCGACCCGCTCGATCACCGCCCCGATCTGTTTGTCCTCGGCTGCGTGCTCGTGGCGCTGGCGACGGGGAAGTCACCGTTTGCGGCCGCCACGCCGGAGGCGACGCTCCGGCGGCTGGCGGAGGGGGCGCCGGTGCCCGGGGTGATGAATCGGCTCCCCGCCGATCTCCATGGCATCATCGAGGCACTCCTCGAGGTTGAGCCGGGGCGGCGCCCTCCATCGGCCGAATGGGTGGCGGACCGGCTCGCGCGGCTCGCCGCTCAGGGGTGAACCGGTGCGGGGGAGCGGCGTCGGCGGGTGGCGCTGACTTCGTTGTCGCTCCGCGTCCAGAGGCGCACCGTGCCGTCGCTCGAGGCGGTGGCCAGATCACGGCCGTCGGGGGAGAAGGCGAGGCCGTTGACGGGGCCGGTGTGGCCGCGGAGGACGACGAGGGCCGTGCCGTCGGCAGCGTCCCAGAGCCGGGCGGTGCCGTCGGAGGAGGCCGTGGCGAGCCGGCTGCCATCGGGGCTGACGACGAGGCCCCGGATCTCGGCGGTGTGACCGGCGAGGCGGGCCAGACGCGTGCCGGAGGCTGTGTCCCAGAGATCGCCGCCGCCACGCATCGATCCGGTGAAGAGCCGCGTGCCACCGGGATCGAAGAGCACCTTGGTCACGGGGGCCGTGCCACCGCGGAGCGTGGCCGCGGAAGTTCCGTCGGCGAGGCGCCAGAGGCGGGCCGTGCCGTCGTCGGAGCCGGTCGCCAGAAAAGTCCCCGAGGGGTCGAAGGCGAGCGTGCGGACCCGCGCCGCATGGCCGGTGAGGCGCATCGGCTCGGCCGCGTCAGCGACGCTCCATATCCGCGCCGTGCCATCGGCCGAGGCACTGGCCACCCGGAGGCCATCGGGTGAAATCGCCACCGCGAGCACGTCGCCGTCGTGGCCATTGAGGGTGCTCGAGCACGTGCCGGCGCGGGGATCCCAGAGGCGCACGGTGCCATCGCCGGAGGCGCTTGCCAGGAGCCTCCCATCGGCGGAAAACGCGAGGTCGGTGACGCGCCTGGCATGGCCGCGGAGGCGGTGCGTCTCGCGGCCGTCGCGGGTGTCGTGGAGGAGGACGAGGTCGTCGTCGCCGCCGATCGCCACGGTCGAGCCATCGGGGCTCACTGCGAGCGTGCGGATCGGCTCCCGGCGACGTGGAAGGGGCGCGACGAGGGTGGCAGTGTCGGGGTCCCAAAGCCGGGCCGTGCCGTCCCGCGACCAGCTCACGAGGCGGTTGCTGCCGGGAAGGAAGGCGATGCCATCGGTCCCTTCTGGATGGTCTTCGAGGGTCGCCGGCCCGCGCTTCGACGTGGTGTCCCAGAGGAGCGTGAGGCCGTCGCTCGAGCCGGAGACGAGCCGCCGGCCGTCGGCCGACCAGGCAATGGAGTCGACTCGGTCGTGGTGGCCACGGAGGGTGCGCAGGGGGGCGCCGTCGGCGGTCTCCCATACGCGCACCGTGCGGTCGCCGGAGGCGGTGGCAAGCGTGGCCGAGTCGGGGGCGAAGGCGATGGCGGTGACCGAAGCATCGTGCCCCTCGAGGACGGCGATCTGCACGCCGTCGCTTCCGCGCCAGAGGATCGGCGGGCCCTTCTGGGGGACGCTTGCGAGGATCGCTCCGTCGGGGCTGAAGGCGAGCGTGGCGACGCGTGTCGCATGGCCCGTCAGCCGGGCGAGCGTGGTGCCGGTGGCCTGGTCGACGAGCCGCAGCTCGCTGCCGGGGCCGGCAACCGCCAGCCTTGAGCCGTCGGGGCTCGTGAGGCTTGTCCCCTTTGAGCCGATCGTCTCCGGCGTGACCGGCAAAGCGTTTGTCTCGGCTCTTTCCACGGTGGTGCCGGTTGATGCGTCCCAGAGGATCGACGAGCCGTCTGTCAATCGGGCGGCGAGGCGGGTGTCGCCGGCGGCGAACGTGATGCCGACGATCGGTGCCGGATGAGGAATGGTCTGTTCGAGGGCGCCGGTGGCGGTGTGCCAGAGGCGCACCAGTCCGTCGGCCGAGGCGGTGGCGACGCGGGCGCCGGACGTGTCGAGGGCCACGGCCGTGACGTCGGCGGCGGGGAGATCGGGGGTGCCGGTGGAGACGGCCGCGATCGGCTGCTGGAGGCGCGCGCGGAGGATGCGTAGCTCGATCGGGAGATCGGTGGCTGCCCCGCTGCCAATCGGCGCGACGAGCCGAGAGGTTTCGTCGAAGAGGTTCTCGGCAGCGGTGATGTTGGCCGAATCGATGGCGGCCGCAAGGCGGTAGAGGTTGGCGACGGAGAGCTGGCGGCGGGCGTTGACGGTTTCCCTCTCCGCGCGGCTCGCCTCGATTTTGGCCCGGCTCGATTCCTCCCGGAGGTCTGCGGCGGTGGCCCGCTCGCGGGTCAGGGCCGCTTCGGAGCGGAGGAAATAAAAGGTGCTCATGGCGGCGGCGGCCATGAGGGCGAGAGCTGTGAGGGCGATGCTCGTTGCCACCACGGCGTGCTTGCGGGCCAGGTAGCCGAGGGTGTCGAAGAGCGATTCGGTGGCCGGGGCGATCGGCTCGCCGGCGAGGTGGCGGCGGAGATCGGCAGCGAGCTCGGTGGCGGAGGAATAGCGGCGGTGACGGTCCTTGGCGAGGCAGCGGGCGACGATCGTGCGCAGCTGGCGGTCGATGTCGGGGTCATCAACGGGGAGGGGCGCTGGGGGCTCGTGCTTCACCCGGTTGGCGAAGTGGAAGAACGGACCCGAGGCGAAGGTGTGCGGCGGGGTGCCGGTGAGGATTTCCTGGAGGACCGCGCCGAGGGCATAGACGTCGCTGCGGAGGTCGACGGCGGCAGGGTCCCCTTCGAGCTGCTCGGGGCTCATGTACTGGGGGGTGCCGACGAGCTGGTCGAACTGCGTGTGGGCCGACTGGAGGGCAGCGGCGGAGTCATGGCCGCGGGCCCAGCCGAAGTCGATGATCTTCGCGTGGCCGTCGGTGCCGACGAGGATGTTTCCCGGCTTCAGGTCACGGTGGAGGATGCCGTGCTGGTGGGCGTGGGCGATCGCGTCGGCGGCCTCGAGGACGAGCCCGATCCGCTCGCGCGTGGGGATCGCGAGATCGCCGGCGTACTTCGTGATCGGCTTCGCGGCCGGCACGAGCTCCATGACGAGGCAGGGCACCTCCAAATCGTGGAACGTCGTCCGGGCGAGGCGGAGGAAGCGGGTGATGCCGGGGTGATCGAGCCGAGCGAGGGTCTCGGCCTCGTAGGCGAACCGGCGGATGATGCCGGGGGTGACGACCTGCGGGCGGATCACCTTGACGGCAACGACGTGCGGGGAGACGCGTTGCCGCCCCTCGTAGACGATCCCGAAGCCCCCTTCCCCGATCCGCCGCACGAGGGTGACCCCGTCGACGACCGTGCCGAGGAACGGGTCGGGGGCGAATGGGTCGGAGTTGAGCGGCTGAAAGGGTGGCCCGCTTTCGTCGTTCACCCCGGGCAATGGGACGTTTCTGCGAAGGGAGGCGTCGGCGGAGAACGACATGACAGATACGAAGGTTGAAGCGGGCCCCACCCCTGCCGATAACACCTCGTCCCGAGCAGGAATCTAGGGCGTGACAGCAAAATCATATCTCCTTTATGCAGGCGGTGCGCAGGGCGCCCGGCCAAGCGTGCCGCGGGCGCGGCCGACACGGCCCAGCTTCGGTCGGTGATTCGTCATGGGCGCGGAAGCAATGACTCAAGACGCCGTGCCACTGACGAGCGTCGTCGCGTCGAAGGTCGCCGGGATCGGCTCGATGTTCCCCACGCGGTCGCGGGCTCGCGAGTAGAAGGCGTAACGGCGTCCGGCTGCTCCCTGGAAGATGGCACTCGTTCCCGATACTCCCTGGAGCCACAGTCGAACCGGCCCGTCGTCCTCGCGGACGTAGATGTCGTAGGCGACGACCGGCGTTCCCGATTTTGCGCCGGTGGCCGCCCAATTGATTGCGAAAGCCCGCGTCGTGGTCGTCGCCGGGAGCGCGACGACGGCGCTGGCCATGACGCCGGCGTCGACGGTGTTGAACGCCTGCCGGGCCACGCTCGTGCCCTTCGAAGGATCGAGCGGATCGATCTGATCGGTCGCGATCGCGATCTGGCCGTCGAAGGCGATGGTCGCGATGTTCGTAATACGCGTCCCGGTCGACAATCCGGCGACCGGCTTCATGCTGAATCGGACGAAACCCATGCCGTTGCCGTTTCCATCTTCCGGTACCAGGAAACCCTTGTCGACGGACGGAGGAAGTTGGGTGGACGGGTCGATCGTCTGGAAGCGGACACTGAATCGCCGCGTGGCGGCGTCCAGCATCGCCGCGACATGAACCTCGAGCCGCTGCCCCCTCTGCACGAGAGGCACGACCGTCTCGAAGCTCTGCATACCCGCCGGCACAGCCACCCGCACGGCGCCGAAACCGATCTCCTTCAGCTCGAACGTCGACACGTCGAGTTCCTTGACGAAAGTGTCGGTGATGTCGACTTGTTGGGCGGGGGCCGTCGCCCATCGAGCGCGATCGACCGGCTTTTCGACACCGTTGGCATCGATGTCCTTGGAGCCGGGTCCGTAATTCTCGAACTTGATCTCGTAGGGAATCGTGGCGTCCGCCGCGATCCATCGTTCCGCACCGACGCCAGCGGCGCCGGTCTTTTCGTTGGGGTCGACGGAGGCGGCGATGGCACCGTCGGCCGAGGTGTGGTCTTTCAAAAGCAATTCCGGGATTACTCCGAGCTCAAATTCAATAGCAGATAGAACAATCTCGTTGCCCTTGTCCTTCATGCTCTTCAAGTTCAGGGTGCCCAATCCGATGACGGTGTCAATCCACTGGGCCTTGTTAACGTCCCAACCAAAGAGTTGAGCCGTGCCTGTCATTGAGAAAAAAGGAACTGCAGGCATCTCTCGGCTGTCGCCAGACAACGCTAGGGCCATATTGCCAAGACCTTGCACGGTGTTGCTGACCTGCAGTAAACCCGCTCCTGCGGTAAGCACGATCAGTGAAACCGGACCTCCCGCGATCAATGCTGTTGCCGCCGCGTAGACACCGTACCCTGCCACCGCTGAACTAATGAGTCCACCTGCTGCTCTGGACCAGTCCGGCCACTCGCCGGTGGCATCAACGAAGCCGAGCGGATCCCCGTGCGTGTAGGAATTCGGATTCACGACGATCGCGCGTCGCGGATCCCTGCTCAGAAAAACGCCGTCCTCCACGCTCAGGAGTCGGGCTGGGGTGACCACGACGCCGTTGTCCTCGGTTTGGATGCCATATCCACCGAGGAATCGGTAAGGGTTCCCAGCCGATCCCGTCGATAAGAGCGTCTCGCCGAAGGGCCGGTAGGCGTAGGCATTGGTTACCGTGCCCGCCGCCGCGGTCACGAGCGTCGCGGAGCCCTGCAGGTTGGTGTGCAAGTACCGGTAACCGCTGCCGTCGTTCACCGCCGCGATTCCGTTGACGCCCACATAGTGCGTGGTCACGCCGTTGGTCGTCGCGGCCACGGGCGCCTGCGGGGCGAGGGGATCGAAGAGATAATCCGTTCTCGCCCCGTTGACCAGTTCCGTGACGCGGTGGCCGAGGCCGTTGTAGGTCCATGCCCACGTCGTGCCGGCTTGAGTCATTGATGTCGGGCGGGAGAAGACGTCGTAGGTGAACGATGCGGGAGTGTTTCCCGATCGGGCCACCAGATTGCCGTCCTTGTCGTAAGTCAGGGTGTCGCTGCCCACCATGCCGATGGCGTTCACGGCGTTGGCGGCCGAGGATTTCGTCGTCACACCGTTGACCGCCACGGACGTCCGATTTCCGGCTGCGTCGTACGTGTACGTCAAGGTCTGAGCGGCGATGGCGGAGCCGGCGAAGGGAACGAACACCGCGTTTGTGAGGCGACCTGAGTCGTCGTACCCGTATGTCCACCGGCCGTCGGGGGACGTGGCGCCGGTCTGGAGATCCATGGTAGCCATCCTGCCGACGTTGTCGTAGGCATAGGTTTCGGCGGCGATCCGTTTTCCGGCTGCATTGAGTTGCTGGACGGTGCCGAGACGGCCGTCGGCGAGGTACTCGTAGGTCGTCGATGTGCCGTTGCCGTGCTTCAGCTTCACCACCCGTCCGGCCTTGTCGTAGTCGTAGTCGACAACGGTCGTGCCGGATCCATCGACGATCCTGTCAAGCGAACCCCGATCGTAGCTGTACGAGAGCACGAATCCGTCCGACTGGCGCATCGACGATCGACGCCCGGCGTTGTCGTATGCGTACTCGATCGACTTGCCGGTTGGGACGGTGACGGACGCCAGGCGGCCGGCACCGTCGTATCGGAACGTCGTCACCCCGGTCTTGTCGGTGAGTGTCGTCAAATTGCCGGAGGTGTCGTACTCGTACGCCACCGAGGATCCGTCGGGCATGGTCTGCTTCTTCAGCCGGCCGTTGGGCCAGTAGTCGACGGTCGCCTTCTGTCCGCGGCCGTTCACGTAAGTACGGGGAAGGCCCTGTGCGTCGTAATCGCTCCATGTCTCGCGGGTGCCGTCCGCGTACGTCACGCCGGTCGGGTTGCCCTTCGCGTCGTACGTGAAGCCGGTGGCATTCCCGCGGGCGTCGATGGCGGACGAGAGGTCGCCGAAGGGGGCGTCGTGCACGTACGACGTTCTTCCGCCGGCGGGGTCCTTGATCGACGCGACGCGTCCTGCGACGTCGTACGTGACGGTGGTCGTACGCCCACGTGCGTCGGTGGTGGAGATGAGCCGGCCCTGGCTGTCATACCGGAGGCTGAAGCGGCGGCCGAGGCCGTCGACGAACAGCCGCATCATGCCGCCGGAGTCGAGCGACATGACGGCCGTTCGGCCCGTTGCATCGCGAACGGTGACGCTTCCGCCGTTGCCGTACGTGAACGTGGTCTCGTCCTGCCCGCCGATGCCCGCGGCGACAAGCGTTCCCTTGGCGGCCGCGTAGCGGTAGCTGCGCGTGGGACCGTCGCCGACCTTGACTCCCGTGAGCGCGTGGGGATCGGTGGCCCCGTTGCCGTAGGTGTAGCTGGTGACGATCCTGTCCGGCGACGTGACGCCCACGAGGTGTTTGTTGCCGGTGTCGTACGCGTACGTGGACTTATTGCCAGCCGAGTCGGTGACCGATTCGACGAGGGACGTCCCGGTTTTGTAGGCAATCGTCAGGCTCCGACCGGAGGAATGCGACAGCTTGACGAGCGACTGCCCCGACCAGGTCGCGGTCAGAGTTCGTCCGGCGCGGTCGCCAATTGACGTCACCCGCCCCCCAGTGTCGAAGACCGTGCTCTGGCCGTCCTTCTCCGTGAGCGTGAAGCCGCCGTCGGACCGTTTGGTCAAGGCACCCTCGTCACCGGGTGCCGGCAGATAGCGTGTGAGCGAGCGGCTGTCGGGGTGGAAGTGACGCAGCGAGGTCGCCGGCAGCGCGACGACGACGTCGCCGTCACTTTCGACCGACAACCTGGTCATCCATGGCGTCGACCAGCCGTACCCAAAAGGGCCGACGGTGTTCCGGCTCGCCACCCCCGAGGCGAAGGTTCGTTCGAGCGTCAGCGAGCCGCCGGCGGCAGGCAGCGACGCGTCGATCGTGGATTCAACGAGCGCCACGCCGGTGGTGCCGTCCGCCTTGCGGATCTCGAGTGCGAGCAATTCGGCGACGTCACGTGTCGGCGCTCCGATCGATCCGAGATACAACGCGTTCGCGTCGAGCATCTTGACGAAATCACCCCAGGTGGAACCGACCGCCACTCGGAGGTTCGCCAACAGAGGATTCCAGGCCTCGTCGGTCAGCACGGGTGTCTTGAGTGACTTCCCAAGGGAGACCCAGTCGATGGTCGTTTTGTCGTCCGACCGGATCACGCCGAGGGAGAAATTCGTGACCCGGTCGTTCATGTCCCACGGCTTGAGTAATCCGCCGAACGTCACCGGGATCTCCATTTCCTCACCGGGCTGGAGGATCCCCGGTACGGCGCCGTCGGCGAGGAGCGAGACTGTCGAGGCGAAGCCGTCCGGCATCGTCGCCGACCAGAAACCCCGGGCGAGTTTTGTGGCGTCGAGTGACAGGATCGGTACCTCGCGGATCCCCACGCTACCCGGGGCGTTGTCGGGATCGCTCGAACCGAGGATCAGCAGGGGGGCAGGGATCGGCTCCGAGCTGTTGTTGGCGTAGCGAACGAGAATGGTGGCCGGCTGGTGGCGGCCGAGCGCGGTCGGAAGGACGATCCGCGCCTCGAAGGCCCCGGCGGATGGAGTGAGCACCTGCACCGGCTTGGCGAGGGACGATGTCGAACCGTCGGCTTTCTTCGCCTGGAGTGTGTATCTTCCATCCGTCTTGCCGGCGAGCGGGAAATCGACCACGGCTTTGGCCGGTGAGACGATCGTTACCGCTTTGGCCGTGACGGTCCCTGGACCGACGAGGGTGAATGTCGTGCCCGAGTCGAATCCAGCGCCCTCGACTATCATCTGCAGTGTCTGCCCGACGATCCCTTTGTCCGGAGTGGCTGCCGAAAGACGGATGCTCCCGACCTCCGCGATGATGGTGAAAGGCGTGCCGGCCACGGCTCTGCGCGTGAACAGCATCACACGCCACTCACCCGTCGCCGCGGCAGGGACGACGACTGTCTGGTCGGGGCCGCGGACGGTGCTGCGATAGTCGTAATCTCGAACTGTCGGCGCTCGGTCCCTGGCGAGATAGACCTCGACGTCAGCCGTCTCGCCTGCGGTATCGACGGTGACCGAGAGGACGCCCGCCTGCGTGAGTGTCACGGAGTAGGGAAGTGTCTGGTTCGGACCGCCGAACGTGCGACTCACCGCCTTGCCGGGCTGGAGTGTCTCGACCCCGCTCGAAAGCAGTTGGAATGCCACGGATCCCCCGACTGCGTCACCTTCACCGCGGGCGATCACGGTGTAAATACCGGTCACGGGGAGCGTGATTGATGAGGTGTCACGGAAGGCGTTCGGAATGATCGACTGCCGCTGCGGGCTGATCAGGGAGATCTTGGCGCCATCACGGACGTCGATGACGTCGAGGCTCACCAACTGCCCCGCGATTCCGGTGAACGTCCAGGTTTCTCCTCGATATGGAGTCGAGATTCGTGCTGCGACCGGTTGGTTCATCGCCAACGTGGGCACGACTTGCCCGGTGCCGTTGGAATCGAGAGCCGGCAGATAAGAGATTTTCGGCAGATTGGCGTTGTCCCCGCGGTCGAAGACGACGACATCGACGGTCTTCTGGCCGACGGCCGAGTTCCCGTCGACACCCCACCAGTTGCCGGACAGATCGATCGTCGTGTCCTTGGTTCCGATCGCCTGCACCACCAGCGTCGGGTCGATGTCGTTGCCCTTGACCTGCACTTGCGACCCATTGGCGATTTTGAAAACACCCGTCGGCTGGCCGAGCGAGGCGTTGCGGATCCTTCCTTTGGAGCCGGGCTGGAGCGTCACTTGGTTCATCCCGACGATGCCACAATCGATGTTCACCGTGCCGGTGACCTTCAGCGTTCCGCCTCCCACGAACGTCACCGACGATGCATTGAGGGTCCCGAAGACGTCCAGCGTTCCGCCGATGGCCACCGTCATCGTGCGGCTGACCGTCAGCGTCGTTCCGGAGACGATGGTCACCCCGATGGCATCGAAGCGACGCACCGTTCCCATCGGGGCCCACGTGACGGGAACGGTCATCCTGCCGTTCACGGTGATCACCGCATCGTCCCCGGTGAACGTGTTGCCGGGGAGCTTGGGGACGGCATCGGGTGCGGCCCACACGGGTCGAGTGGCCCGGAACGTGTTCGACGAGACGGTGACGGTCGGAGAGAGCAGATCCAATCGAGCCTCACCGGCAAATGTCGTCCCGCGAAGGCTCCCCTTGCTGCCGGCGGAATACACGATCTGCCCGTCGGTCACCGTACTGGCGGAGACATCGAGTTGGGCTCCGCTGGCCGCCGTAACGGCCAGTTTGGCTCCGGCGAAGGTCGTTCCCGTGGCTACGAGCGTCCCGGCATTCTTGACCCAGATGTCGGCGTTGTCCGAGGAGACGGTCACACCGGAGGCGATCGTCAGCTTTGTTCCGCTCGACACTGTCACGCCCTGGGTGCCAATCACATATCGACGCACGTCGCCGAGAGGCGACCACATGGCGGATGTGGCAGTGATACCCGAGACGTTGATCACCGCTTCCGCGTTGGTGAATGAACTGGTCGAAAATTTGCTGACGAGGTCGGGTGCAACGACGATGGGTCGTTGTCCCCGAAACCGGTTGGAGGCGATCGAGATCGCCGACGATTGGAGTGTCAGCGTGGAATCACCGGAGAAGGTCGTGTTTTTCAGGCTTCCCTTGCTTCCACTGGCGTAGATCAGGTCTCCCTCGGATACGGTGCTCGCCGAGATGTCGATCCGCCCTCCATTCCAAGCCGTCACCGCGAGGCGATCGCCGGAGAACGTCACTCCGTTTGCCAAAAGCGTCCCCTTGACTTGAATGTCGGCTGCGTTGCTCGTGACGGTTACGCCGGGGTCGATCCGGAGCGTCGCTCCCGGAGCGACGATGACTCCGCCATTGACCAGCACGTAAGGCGATCCCGCCTTTGTCCACACCGAATCTTTGGAGTAGACCCCCGAGACGTTGGTCAACACGAGCCTCGGCTCGAGGGTCTCGAAGTGGAAGCCGCTCGATGCATGGGCCCGGGGCGCTGCACGATGTCGCTTGGGACGCCTCATAACTCGCTTCTCCGATGAATCGGTTGAATCGGTGGCTTTTTGTGTGGAGAGACCACCCCTCCGTGGACGGAAAGCGCCGTTTCCCCGACTTTCGCGCCACGGACGAGTAAGAGAGGTGTTTCGGAGCCCTCTGGAGCGACCCTGGAACGCCAATCATCCCAGCCCCCTCGGAAGGAAAGAACCGACCTCAGTTCCTCGTCGTCGGGTGAGAAGTCCTTGGCGGCCACAATCGCTTGAGCGACGCGGCGAAATACCCCCGGGGGTCCCCCTGCAGCCCGATGGCAGGCGTTGTATCGAGAGGATTTACGGGGAATCGGAAAACCGTTGACGTGAAATTCGTTCGAACAGCGCGATATCTACGGGGGTGCTCTAAATGGGCCTGCCGGTGGCGTTCGTGTCCTGTCGACCGAAGCCGAGGCCGCCACGCCTCTCGCATGAAAAAGGATCCGTCATGGTGAAGTCTCGATTGGGACGCAGTTCTGGCAGGTGGCTGAGCCTGGTGAGCGATCTCTTCCGTGTGGGACGGGTTCGGTCGCACCGGTCCCGTCGCCGTCCGACGGCCCTCGGCGTTCAGCAACTCGAACCGAAGCTGGCGATGGCGTCGGCTGCCTCCCTCGTCGCCGACATCAACAAGCTCGTCGGACCCGACTGCCGGGATCCGGGCGAGATGATCGAGTTCCAGCGATCGGCGCGCGACTCGATGTTGGCCTATTTCACCGCCTCCGACCCGCTCCACGGCCGCGAATTGTGGTGCACCGACGGGACGCCCGCCGGCACGCGGCTCGTCGCCGACATCGAGACCGGCACGATCGGCAGTGATCCGGCCGAGCTGACGGTGGCAGGTTCACACCTGTTCTTCGTCGCTACCCGCGGCGGTCAGCGCGAGCTTTGGAAGACCGACGGTACTCCAGCGGGAACCGTTCCCGTGAAAAACATCTGGACGGACTACTCGGGAGGGATGGGAGGGCCGGAGGACCGCTCCTCCAATCCGCACGGCTTGACCGCCTCCGTCGCCGGCAAGCTCTTCTTTGCGGCGAGTGACAATCGCGGCACCGAACTGTGGACATCGGATGGTACGGAAGCCGGTACGGTGATTGTGGCGGACCTCTCTCAAGCGCTTCCGATCGGAGGGCCTCGATCGTCCGATCCCGCCGACATCGTGGCGTGGAAGTCCGGTGTCTTGTTCACGGCAACTGACGGGTCGTCGCCGAGGAAGATGTGGATGACCGATGGATCAAAAGATGGAACGTTTCCGGTCCAGCCGTACATCACGAACCCTTCCCATCTCGTCGTCGGCGCCGGCGGGGTGTTCTGTGCTGGGGAAAGTGAAGGCCAGCTCGGGGTCTGGAAGACGAGCCCGGGATTCTTTGAATTGCCGGAAAGTGAGCCCATCGCCGCGTTCGACGGACTCGGTGAGATCGTGCCGTTCGGCGAGGGTGTCATCGCGGCGGTGTCGCGCGGGGGCAATTCGGGAATCTGGTATTCCGACGGTCAATATTTGGGCGACGAGACCTACGTCCCCATCGATCCCTTGGGTTCGACGTTCGCCAGCGACCTGACGGTCTCCGGGAACAGCGTTTTTTTCACGGCCGACGACAAACGGCGCGGTCGCGAGTTGTGGGTGACCGACGGCACGCTTGCCGGCACGGACATCGCCGCGGACATTCACCAGGGACCGGCAGCAAGCGGCCCGCGGAGACTCACACCGTTCAAGGACGGAGTCGCCCTCGTCGCCGACAACGGGCTCGACGGGCGGGAGCTCTGGTACGCCGATCGCACGACGCGTGCGCCAGTGATGCTCGCCGACACTAATCCCAATGGTGATGGCATCGATGACTTTTCATCGGCTTCGTTCGCCGCGGTTGCCCGTTACGGAGACAAACTCTACTTCGGCGCCGATGGCGGCGACGGCGAGGGCAGGCGACTGTGGACGTCGGATGGCACCCTTTCCGGAACGAATGTGCTCCGCGGAACGCTCGACGCGTTCGAGCCGATGTTCTCGTCGGCCGCGTATGCCGCCTCGGCAGTCGTGGGTGGGGTGATGTATTTCGCCGCAGACGACGGCGTCACCGGCAAAGAACTCTGGAAGAGCGATGGCACTGCGGTGGGAACCGTTCGGGTGGCGGATCTCACGCCGGGTGCCCAGGGATCGTCGATCGCTGAAATGGCCACCGTCGGCAATGTGGTCGTCTTCGCGGCCAACGGCAAACTCTGGTCGACGCGCGGCACTTCAGCCACGACGGTCGCCCTGGCGGACGGTCGCTTCGCCGGCTTCACGAAGGTCGGAAGTGTGCTGTTCGCGGAGCGCGATGGATGCGAGTTGTGGCGGACTGATGGAACCACCATCGGCACGCGCCTCGTCGAATCGACACAAGTCTTTCCCGGTATCGGCAGAACCGCCACGGCGGTGGTCGGTGACAGCATCTATTACGTGAAGTATCGGACTTCGCTGACCCAGTCCGGCTACACGCTCCGGAGGGCGACGCCCGAGGGAGGAATCACCACGGTCGTTCCGGTCGGTACGTTCGAGTTCTTCGGCAATCTCCTGACGGTTCGCGGAGGGCTTCTGTTCGAAGCCAGTTCGTGGAACGACAAGGATGGTACCTGGGATTGGGCCCTCTGGACGACTGGCGGGGGGGGCGACGGGTATGCGCGATTCGATGCAATCGACTCGTATGACTTGGGGTCCGTCGGCAGCTCGTCGGAAGGGATCGCCTATGTCAACGTGCGCGACGCCACCAAAGGGGAGTCTTCCTTGGCGACACGGACGCTGTGGAGAACCGATGGCACCACTGCCGGAACGCGCAAAGTGAGTACGGTCCAGACGGCGACGGACCAGTTGGGTGGGTATTACGGTGGAATGTGGTCGACCGGTGGGAAGATGTTCCGACTGTGGCGAACCGATACGGAGTGGAACGTGGGGCAGTTGAGAGTCGTGGGCGGTGCCGATGCCGCTGTCATCTCGATCTGCGACGGCGTGGAGGAGATCGTTGGGACGATTGGGAACAAGGTGGTGTTCCGGGTCCGTGACAATTCGTTCGGCGTGCATCTGGCGATCACCGACGGCACGATCGCCGGCACGTCGATCCTCCCCGACGCCCCGAAGGACACCCAGACCGCAGGACGCGTTTTCTCCGAGTCCCTCGGCACGACCGGATTCATGCAAGCATTCGCGACATCGACCGGGATGGAGCTTTACCGTTTTCCGCTGGCGGTGACGGGTGCGTTAGTGCCGGGGCAGACAAGGAATCTGCGGGTGAGCGCTGGTGACGGATCGGTTCGACTCGCCTGGCGTGCCCCCGCATCCGACGGTGGCGATGCGATCAACGCGTACCGGATCGAGTACAGTACCGACGGTGGAGCGTCGTGGACATCGCGTCTTCACAGTGCCACCGAGGGGACGAGGGCGACGGTGGCCGGGCTGACCAACGGTGCGTCGTACCGTTTTCGAATTTCGGCTAAGGACTCTCCGCATTAGGCAACCGGGACT
>Ga0114967_10002211_pt1 | contig 16363 bp, 16 predicted proteins | sample M_130628_MF_Meta_FD_92639 | JGI IMG/M metagenome (GOLD analysis project Ga0114967, IMG submission 92639) | Freshwater microbial communities from Lake Montjoie, Canada to study carbon cycling - M_130628_MF_MetaG | ecosystem: Environmental > Aquatic > Freshwater > Lake | place: Lake Montjoie... | reverse complement strand
CGTTCAGTGGGACCTCATCGTTTTACGGTTCAATACGTAAAACAAGTAGATGGTATCAATTGCACAGGGGGTGTGTGTAGATATGAACCAGCATTTAGTGGCTTCAAATTAGGAATTATTTCAACTTTTTAAAAAACGAATCATGACATTTAATCCAAAAATAATTTTAGGAACATTTCTTGTAGCAATATTATTTTTTGCTTGTATAAAAGAACAAAATCCAGCAGGTATTATTTTAACACCAACCATTACATTTACCGATTCTATATATACAACTTCGCAAATTCCAGCAGCACAAGCAAGGGTTGTTTTTGTAGAAGAAGCTACTGGTGTTCATTGTGTTAACTGCCCTGCTGGTGCTGCAATGCTTCGTTCAATAAAAGCAGCTAATCCTAATCGAATATTATCAGCTTCCATTTACTCTCCTTTTTTAAATACATTTACCCCTCCTTCTAAATATGATTTTAATACACAAGATGCGTTAGATTTAGTTACGTTTTTAGGCAATGTAGATCCTTCTAAACCATCAGCGGCTATCAATAGAGTAGCTGCTCCAAATAATCAAAATAATACAGGAAATTCTTATTTTTATGATCGAAATGATTGGAATTCGGTTATTGCTAATTTTTTAAATACACCCACTCCAGTTAATTTAGAATTAAACGCTGAGTTTATAAATAATGCATATAAATTAAATACAAAAACTACTTTTACTGACAACTTTTCAAGCGATTTAGCAATATCATTATTTGTTATTGAGGATGGTATTGTAGATCTACAAGATTCTACTGGTGTAGAAATTGAAGATTATGAGCACGAACATGTGCTTCGTAAAATCTTAACTCCAATTTCTGGGTTAAATATTTTAGCAACATCTCCAATAAAATCTAAGGGAACTGTTTTAGAACGAACTTTTTATTTTGAAATGCCAAGTAAAGTTTTAAATAAATCCAATGCCAAAGTACTTTGTTTTATACATAAAGTGGGAAGCAGTAAAGAAATATTGCAAGTAGCAGAAATTGATTTGCCTTAATGAATGTAAATACTATTTTATTTACACAATAAAAATCTCGTAACTACTTTTTGTAGTTCTCTCCACAAAATAAGTCTTGTGATAGAAGCACTATAAGGTTCGTTTTCATGCGAAATCATTTTCACTTTAGCCTCATCCACATCTACTCTGTAAAGAATTTCCATTAACGAGGTCCCCTTGTTTAATAGGGATTCCATTTGTGGTTGAATTTGTGAGAACAATTCTTCATAAATAGTTTCAGCATTTCCAGAAAAATTAAATTCGATATCGTATTGAGCTAAGTCTTTTTGTGTTTGTGCTGCACAATCCAATATTAGTTGGGGTTTATCAAACCAAGGTTTTAAATCAGTTTCTGTTAATTTCGGAATACTTTCCATATTCGTAAAGATACCGATTATGTATAATTTTATTATAACAAATCATTTTAAGTGTCTTTATAGCAAATAACTTATATTTGAAGTTCAATATTTATACTATTTTATGAAAAAAATTATCTTACTTTTTGTGGCATTGTTAAGTTTAACATTTGCAAATGCTCAATATGAAAATACAAAAATAGAAGTTGGACAACCAGCACCTGAATTAGAATTTCAGAATCCAAAAGGGGAAACATTGAAATTAACAGAAATTAATAGCAAGCGAGTGATCCTTTTAGATTTTTGGGCTAGTTGGTGTGGACCATGCAGAATGGCTAACCCTGATTTAGTAAAATTTTATAAAAAATATAGTGCAAAGAAATTTAAAAAAGCTAAAAAAGGTTTCACAATCGTAAGTGTATCCTTAGATAAAAATAAAGAACCTTGGATGCAAGCAATAGAAAAAGACGGTTTAATTTGGCCTTTTCACATGAGCGATTTAGGTGGTTGGCAAAGTAAAGCAGCAGCTATTTATGGCGTAATGTTTGTGCCACAAGCATTTTTAATTGATGCGAACGGAGTGGTTATTGGAAAATATAACCGTGCCGAAGATTGTGTAAAAGATTTAGAAAAATTAATGAATAAATAATGGACGCAGGCGATTCGCACAAGTTAATTATTATTACTGCTCCTTCTGGTTCAGGAAAATCTACCATTGTCAATTTTTTATTACAGCATTTTACAAATTTAAAATTTAGCGTAAGTGCTTGCACGCGATTACCCCGTGCAGGTGAAATGAATGGTGTAAACTATCATTTTATTTCGGCCCAAGATTTTGAAATGAAAATTCAAGAAGATGCATTTGCTGAATATGAAATGGTTTATCCAGGTAAATATTACGGCACCCTGAAATCTGAATTAGTGTCCATATGGAATCAAGAAAAATACCCTTTAGTAGATATTGATGTACAAGGTGCAATGCGCTTGAAAAAATATTATCAAGAAAATGCATTGACCATTTTTATCAAAGCTCCCTCTATAGAAGAATTAGAAAATAGATTGCGAAAACGAGGAACAGAAACGGAAGAATCTTTACTAGAAAGAATTTCGAAAGCTACAGAAGAATTAAGTTTCTCGAATCATTTTGATCACATCATTGTTAATGACAATTTAGCATTGGCATGTGAACAAACACAACAATTGATCACTTCATTTATTCAAAAATAGTTTTATTTTTATACCAACATTTACATTATGTTATCCACGATATTATATATTATCATAACACTTATTCTCATTGGATTTTTTTCTGGTGTTGAAATTGCATTTGTTTCCACTAATAAATTAAACATTGAATTAAAAAGAAAACAAGGTTCTTATGCAGGCAAGGTACTTTCTAAATTCATGGAGAATCCTGCTACTTTCATCGGCACGAGCTTGGTTGGTATTAATATATGTTTAGTGGTTTATGGTTTATTGATGACGCAATTGACAGACGTTATGTTCGATGTTGTTGGCTTGCCTCATAATGAATATTTACGATTGTTTTTAGATACGATTATTGCTACAATTGTGGTTTTGTTTTTAGCTGAATTTATACCCAAAGCAATTTTTCGTTCTAAACCAGAAACCATTCTTTCCTTTTTAACCTTGCCCATTCAGTTTTTTTACTATTTATTATATCCAATAGCACAATTGTTTGTTCGCATTTCAGAATTTATTTTAAAATATTTATTTGGTGTAAGAATAAATGAAGAAAAAACAATTTTCAGTCGAGTAGATTTAGAACATTTTGTGAAACAAATGCGCACTGGTCACGACAGCGACAAAGAAGATGATAGCAATTCTGAATTATTTGAAAATGCATTGTCACTTTCAAAAGTAAAAATTAGAGAATGCCTTGTACCAAGAAACGAAATTGAAGCTGTTTCAATCAACACTTCAGTTGAAGAAGTAAAAAATATTTTCATTGAAACAAAACGTTCTAAATTAATTGTATACGAAGATAATATTGACAATGTAGTTGGTTATTTGCATAGCATTGATGCGTTAAAAAAACCAAAAGATATCAAGTCTGTGATGCACAGCATTCCGATGGTACCTGAGACTATGATTACGGTAGATTTATTAAATCAATTTACAAAAGAAAGAAAAAGTATTGCTTGGGTAATTGATGAATTTGGAGGAACAGCCGGCATCGTAACTATGGAAGATATTTTAGAAGAAATTTTTGGAGAAATTCATGATGAATATGACGAAGAAGAATATATTGAAAAACAATTGTCATCGAATGAATATATTTTTTCTGGCCGTTTAGAAATAGATTATTTAAATGAAAAATATCATTTTGATTTGCCTGTTGAAGATGCAGAAACCTTGTCTGGTTTTATTATAGAAAATCACGAATCTATTCCAAAACAAAAGGAACGCATTATTATTGGCAATTATGAATTTGTAATGCTACACGTTTCAGACACAAGAATTGAAACTGTAAAAGTGAAAAATTTACAAGGAAAAAAATAAGTTCGAAATGAAAGCAATGATATTAGCTGCCGGATTGGGCACTCGTTTAAAACCTTTTACAGACAATCATCCTAAGGCATTGGTGGAAGTAAATAATAAACCAATATTATTACGAAATATTGAATATTTACGAAGCTTTGGAATTAACGAAATTATCATCAATGTGCATCATTTCGCAAATCAGATTATTGATTTTATTCAAGAAAACAATATTCCTAACATATTAATTTCAGATGAAACAGATGAAGTTTTAGAAACAGGTGGAGGTTTAAAAAAAGCATCCTATTTATTGGAAGATAGCAATCCTTTTGTGTTGATGAATGTTGATATTTTAACGAATTTGGATTTGGGCCAAATGATTTTATCGCATCAAGAAAAAAATCCAATAGCAACATTAGGGGTTAGCAAACGTGAAAGTTCTAGATGTTTTTTGTTTAATGATAAAAATGAATTGTGTGGGTGGAGAAATAAAAATACGAATGAAGAAAAAATCAGTCAAAAAGAAATAAACTACAATGAATTTGCTTTTAGTGGAATACATATCATCAATCCTACTATTTTTAAATTAATGAAACAAGAAGGTAAGTTTTCAATGGTAGATGTTTATTTAGAATTAGCGAAAACAGAAAAGATAATTGGCTATGATCATACAGGTTCGCATTTAATTGATGTAGGCAAACCAGAAAGTATTTTAAAAGCAGCATCTATTTTTAAATAGCAGTATGAAAAAAATATTCTTACTGTGTATTAGTTTATTTATTATTACAAATTCATGTAGAATTTATTTAATTAAAAAAATACCAAAGCCAATTGGCTGGATTAATGATTTTGAAAATGATTTTACAAAACAAGAAGAGTTATCATTAGATAGTATTGTGAGAAATTTTGAAAGACAAACATCCATTGAAATTGCTATAGTGACACTAGATAGTTCTTATGTAAAAAATAGGAATTTTGATAGTTTGACATTACAAATAGCACGAAATTGGAATGTAGGTAAAAAAGATAAATTGAATGGTATATTAATTTCATTTTCTAAAAAATTAAAGAAAATTAGAATTGAAAATGCAAATGGTATTTCTAAAATAATATCAAATGAAGAAACAAAAACATGCATAGATAAAGACTTTATTCCATTTTTTAGAGATGGTAAGGATTACGTAGGTATGTTTAATGGCATTAATAAATTAATTGAATTAATAAATTCAAAACTTATTTAATTTCGCTTTGTGACAAAAGAAGAATTTTCAATCGTACAACCATCCTTGCCTAATAAACCAGGCATTTACAAATATTTTGATGCTACCGACAAAATTATTTATGTGGGTAAAGCTAAAAATTTGCGTAAGCGCGTAGTTTCTTATTTCAATAAAATTTCTGATTATTATAAAACAAAAAAGCTTGTTTCTGAAATAAAGCGAATAGAGTTTACCATTGTTGATAGTGAACAAGATGCATTGTTATTGGAAAATTCCCTCATCAAACAATATCAGCCAAAATACAATTTGGTTTTGAAAGATGACAGAAGCTATCCTCATATTGTAATTAAAAACGAGTCTTTCCCGAGAATTTTTATTACTCGTAAAATGATAAAAGATGGGTCCCAATATTTAGGCCCATATACAAATGTGGCTCAAGTTTATTCATTATTAAATTTGATAAAACAAACGATTCCGTTGAGAACGTGTTCTTTAAATCTTAATCCAAAAAATATTGAAAAAGGAAAATTTAAAGAATGTTTAGAATATCATTTAGGTAATTGTAAAGCACCATGTGTTGCCTTTCAAAGTAAAGAAGAGTATGATGAGCAAGTACAACAAGTAAAAGATATTTTGAAAGGAAAGTTAGGCGATATCATAAAAAATTATAAAAAAGAAATGATGGAAAAGGCTTCAAATTTAGAATTTGAGAAAGCTGAAATCATTAAGAAAAAAATTGAATATCTACAAACCTATCAAAGTAAATCCATTATAGTTAATACCAAAATAGACAATGTAGATATTTGCTCTGTTGTTTCAAATGAAAAATATGCTGCTGTCAACTTTATGATAATTGTTCAAGGAACGATTATTCATACTCATTCTGTAACTATCACTAAAACTCTGCAAGAATCAGATGAGGAAATTTTAGTGCCTATTTTATATCAACTTCGTGAAAAATACAAGAGTACTTCAAAAGAAATAATTGTACCATTCACAATTTCAACTGAAGATGAATTAATAGTGAACGTACCTAAAAGTGGCGACAAAAAGAAACTCTTAGAATTGTCTTTGCAAAATGCCGAATACATGATGCAGGAACATAAACGCAAATTAACCCTCAATTTATCGGAAAATTCGGACCTACAAAACCATGCTTTGTTAGAGCAATTAAAAATAGATTTACACTTAACCGAAATCCCTGACCATATTGAATGTTTTGATAATTCAAATTTTCAAGGCAGTTATCCTGTTGCTGCAATGGTTTGTTTTAAAGATGGAGTGCCTTTCAAAAAAGAATATCGACATTTTCATATAAAAACGGTTGATGGGATTAATGACTTTGCGAGCATGAAAGAAATTGTCTATCGCCGATATAAACGGGTGTTGGATGAAGGTAAACCCCTGCCTAAATTAATAATTATTGATGGTGGTAAAGGTCAGCTCAGTTCTGCATTAGAATCTATAAATGAATTAGGATTGCTTGGCAAAACTACTGTTGTTGGCTTGGCAAAAAACATAGAAGAAATATTTTATCCAGGAGATTCAGAATCCTTAAAATTACCATATCAAAGCGACACATTGAATTTAATTAAACGCATACGAGATGAAGTGCATCGATTTGGTATCACCTTTCATCGATCTACACGAAGCAAAGGAATTATTAAAAATGAGCTTAAAAAAATTAATGGAATTGGCGAAAAAACTGCGAGTGATTTGTTAAAACATTTTAGGTCGGTATTAAAAGTAAAAAACGCTACCGAAAAAGAATTAGAAGAAATTGTTGGTTTATCAAAGGCACGAATAGTTAAGCAATATTTTAATAAATAAAAAGATATTTCAATATTGCATAAGTTGCATACTACCATTTACAATTATTATATTTGCGCACAATGAAAAAAATAACACTGTTGATTGCCTTTCTTTTGCCGGCTATTTTTTGCTTTGCTCAGATAGATAGTTTAGATATTAAAATTGGACAAATGATCATGGTGGGAATGTCGGGAAAAACGGCAAAGAAAAATTCTGCCATTATTAAAGATATAAAAAAAGGGATAGTTGGTGGGGTCCTGTTATTTGAATACAATATTAATCCAACAAATAGTCAAGAAAATTTATTAGAATTGACGAATGATTTGCAAGAGGCAGCTCAAATTCCATTATTAATTTCTATTGATCAAGAAGGTGGTCAAGTGAATCGTTTAAAAATGAAATATGGTTTTCCTTCAATGCCTTCAGCTCAAATTGTGGGACAAAAAAATGATTCTGCATATACTCATAAAATTGGAAATACGATTGCAAGTTCATTACAAACATGCGGTATTAATTTAAATTTTGCGCCTGATGTAGATATTTTAAACCCTAATTGCCCTGTTTTAGGAAAACGAAATAGATGCTACTCTTCAAATGTAAAAACGATTGTGCAATGTGCTGAAATAATGATTGAAGAGCATAAAAAATTAAATATTAAAACGGCATTAAAACATTTTCCAGGACATGGGAGTAGCACCACAGATTCTCACTTGGGTTTGGTGGATGTTTCTAAAACATGGAATGTTGAAGAATTGTTTCCATATAAATATTTGATAGATACTGGAATTGTTGATATGATCATGACGGCTCATATTATTAATAAAAAATTAGATGATAGTGGGTTGCCAGCAACCTTGTCGAAAAAAATAGTAACCGGTTTGTTACGGAAACAATTGCATTACAATGGCGTTGTGATTTCGGATGACATGCAAATGCATGCAATTAGTATGTTTTATGGATTAGAGCAAAGTTTAAAACTCTCTATAAATGCAGGGGTTGATATTGTTATTTTTAGCAATAACATTGAAGGTTCTAAAGATTATACACCCGAAAACATTCATGCTACATTTAAAAAATTAGTTTTAGAGAGAGAAATTCCAATGTCAAGAATTAATGAAAGCTATAACCGAATCATGGCTTTGAAAAAAAGCAGATAATATTTATTGCTTAAATATTATCTTGCCTATTTGAATAAATTTTTTTTCAATAAAATAGTAACAAATTGTTGCCAACAGAATTGTAGTAATGATTGTAAAGGCTAACATCGTCCAATAAATGATATAATCATTACCGAAAATAGATTTCCATTTTTCCCAATGCTCCATAACATAAACAACTACAATCCAATGCATTAAATAAATACTATAAGATATTTTACCTAAAAACAACAATGGTTTTAATTGAAGTAATTTTTGAATATATTGATTATTAATAATGAACAATAAAATGATAAATGAAGCTATACCTGTAATATGAAATAAATCAATTCCCCAAAAACCAAGAACAGCAAAAAATTTATTTCCTAATGTGTGAATTCTGTCAATATGCCTTATTGAATACATGGCAAATACGATTATAAAAAGTAACCATCTAAAAGAATATATTTTGGATTTTTTGAAATCAAAAGATTGTATTTGAGGATAAAAATAAGCCAATAAAATTCCTAAGCAAAAATGCATTGTAAACATTGATAAATGCCCTGCTCCAATATATAAAGTCATTGGGATTAATGCATATATGTATTTAATATTTTTTCGTGCAGCAATAATAAAAAATGGTAGCAGAAGTGACATGACCATTTCTACACCTAAAGTCCACCCTGGTATATAAAAATCATGTTTAGATTTTACTAAATATAATTCTTGCCATAGTTGTTGTGAATTAGTATAAAAAATATCTTTAATCGTATTCAATCCTAAATCATGCCTATGATAATAAAAATACATCATCAAAACTGTAACAAAAAAGGCAGGATAAATTCTCAAAAATCGTTTTACAACATATTCTTTAATGTCAATTTCTTTATCTGTTTGAAAATATTTATAAGACAAAACAAAACCACTTAAAACAAAAAAGAAAGAAACAGCATCGCTTCCATTAAAAAAAATTTCAGCAATTTTCGTATTTAAGTTATCTGCCCAACGCCATCCTATATAATGATAAATAACAACCATCATTGCAGCTATTCCTCTTACAGAATCTAAATAATCAATTCGATTTGATTTGTTCATTTTTTAATATTTAATAAATTTTTGTGATGTGTTTCCCACTGTTAAAAAATAAATTCCTTTTGTAAAATTTTCAACATTGATTTTTATTTTTTCTACATTATTTTCTTTCTGCTCAAAAAGTATTTTACCCGTAATGTCATGTATTGTGATATCTACTATTTTGAATGAACTGTATGCTATTTTTATTTCTAAAATATCGGAAACTGGATTTGGGAAAAGTGTAAAAGGAGTTTTATTCGAACTATATAAAGCGCAATTATCTAATTTATTAAATAACCAATTTGGATATTCTGTTGATACAGTATTTTGCATTTTTTCTATTTGCTTTTGTGTAAAAAAATACATTGAATTGTCATCTACATAGTCCATAAAGTTCATAAACATATTTGATGTTCCACAAGAGTTTTGGGGATAGAATGGTTTATTATAATAAGCGTGTTCTTGAATAGGGGTATCTTCAATTCCATCATCTGTATTGCAATCATTGTCATCTTTCCATGTATGATACAATCCTAAAAAATGACCCATTTCATGTACCAAAATTCTGCCTAAATTAAAATGAGCACTTGTATTGATTCCAATGTATTTTGGATGTACAACAATTCCATTTACTTGCTTGGTTTTAGCCCAAGGATAAATTCCATAACCTGCTATGTATTTTCCTGTGTTAGTAATGTAAATATTACAAAAGCTATCTGTATTCCAAACATCATCTCCTCCGTTATTGCTAAAAAATACATTGCTGTCTTTTATTCCTATTTCATTTACAAATGTTTGTTTTCGAATAATTCCATTTGGCACGATACAAAATGTGAGATCAGCATTTCCAATTCGTTTTTTAAATTCATTGGGCACATTTTGTATATCATTATTGGTTGCATTAAAACAATTATTTAATTCATCCAACTGTTCAAATATTTTTTCGTCTGCTACATTTTCATCATAAGTGTACCACAAAACATGTATAACTGTTGGAATGATGATTTGTGAACCTCTGTATTTTTCTTGAAATTCACTATTGGTAGAATATATTTCTTGTTGACTAATTGCAATATTATTTTCGTTCTTACATTTTTGCGCTTCAATTACTTGACTTTTTAGAGAAAATGAAATAAAAGTTAGCAGTAGCGTATATATCGTTTTCATCATCTTATTAATGTAATGTCTCCTTTTTGTGTTGTCGATATTTTTTTTCCATATATTCGATATGAATATGTCAAAAAATAAAAATAATTTCCAATTTCACATTCAACTGATTTATATTTTCCATCCCAACCAAAAACATCATTGTCTGTTTTAAAAACAGTATTGCCAAATCGATTCATAATGACATATTGCATTTCTTCAATTGGAAATCCACAATTAAAAAGTGGTTTTATTTCATCATTTAATCCATCATTATTAGGCGAAAATGCAGTAGGCACAAATGCAATACAACTGCACTCTTCTTCCTCAATATTAAATGTATAAGTAAAATTAGAGCAACTATTGTTTACTTGAAGTGTATAAACTCCTGCTTTATTGATAGTTAAATTATTATTTGTAGTGCCATCATTCCAAACACAATCTCCACTTATAGGACTTTCTAACAATAACGATGCTCTTTTGCATAATTTTTTATTGTAATTAGCAGGAATGTTTTTGGTATCTATTACCATTGTGCTATCCGACAATGTGCATCCATCAATTGTTACTTTCACAAAATATTTTCCTTCTTTTGTAAATGTTTCTAAACTGTCTGTGTTACCTGTGCTCCAATTATATTTTGTAGCATCTAAAAAATGAGCATTAAATGATTGCGGAACGCCATTGCACAAATAAATTGTATCGGGCAAAGGGTCAAATTCATACACTCCTACATCGTCAATAAACAAATAAGAATCAAATGGATAACTGGAGCTTTCTTTTTTATATCCAGTATTAAATGTGTCTTTAAAATTACCTATTGTAATATACTGTTCGTTTCCAACAGCTTTATAACAACCACTTACTTTTGTCCAACCTAAGGTATCATCTATAAAAGGACCTGCATAATTAATTTGTGGATTGATATTGGTGATGTTGTAAATTGTATTTTGTTCATCAACTTTTTTTTCTGTAAAAGCTAATCCAACTTGATTAATAAAACAATTATTAAACCCATTTATATACTGTGGATTTACATAAAATCTTGTATAGTATGTATGATTTGACTTAATTGGGTATGCTAATTTTGTTTCTATATACTCTAATGTAATGTCTCCAACAGAAACAATAAATGGAAATATTCCTGCAATGCAATTACCACTTCGAGGAGTTTGATAGGAAATAAAAGGTTGATTGCAATTAGGTAATTGTAAAATAATATTAGTTGAGCAATAATGAAACAAATCAGGACTACCATTACTCGCAGAAAACCATCCATTTGCTTTATTTATCTGTCCTCCATCACTAGGACAGTCTGATATTTCTTCAAAACTTCCATTTGATACTAAATTTATTTGCGCATGCAAATAAGTAGTATTGAATAGTATAATTATGGATAAAAAATAGTTCATAAAATAAAATAGCACGTTAGCCTAAATTTACTAACGTGCTATTGAGGATTTTATTTTAATTATTTACTTGTATTTTTCCTGTAAATGATTTTTTGTTATCAGTTGTTAAAGTTAATACATACAATCCATTCGTATAATCAGTTGTAGAAAACTGATTTGATGAAACAGTATTATATTCTTTTACCAAACGACCATCTAGTGAAAATACTTTTATATTATTTTGTTTTGATAAATCCATATCATTCAATATAAATCCGTTGGGCAAGTTAGAAACAGTGATGCCATTTTTAACAAAATCACTTTGTTTGCAACCAGAGCCATTAGGGCAAATAAAGAAGGTTTTATCTACTACATTCCAATTTCCTCCACAAGATGAATTAATATTTACCATTTGAATAGTGTATGATTGCAATGGAATAAATATCCATGTTGGATTTATTTCTTTCCACCATTGTGATAAATTATAACTGTTAGGCAATAATCCATTTACCCAATTGGTTGATTTATATCTATTTAATCCACCATTTTCAAAAATTGCCATAAAATAGGTATCATAGTTTTTCATTTGAGAGCAATCAATGAATACGTTTTCGTTAGCATCAAAACCTGTAGTATTATTATTTGTACCATTCAAATCAGAAAAAGTATAATTGTTATCTGCTGTTATAGTTTGTCCTACAATTACTTCGTTGGTAAAACTACTTGAACCCAAACCAAAAACACCACCATACCCAACAACGGCATTTAATATATTAATGCATTTTATGGCTTGAAACCCACAAGCGCTTGGACCCATTGTATATTGAGGCAAGTCAATTTTTACGCGATATGTACCATGGGTTAGATTATAAAAATTTGGCGAAGATTGTCCACCATTAAGACCATAAACATTAGCCCATCCTCCATTTGATTGTTTTTGTTGTAATGTAAAGATTGCTCTTAATTTTTGGTCTGCTGCTGTAACATTCATTGTACATCCCGGCCAATTAGGAGGTATTTTATAAAGATTTAAGTCATAAGCAGGAACACCAGTACAAGTTACGCTATTGCAATTTGCAGCAGCAGTTTGTGCATATATTTTGTTAACTAACAACAAAGTAAATGCAAATAATAAAATTTTAATTTTGTTCATAAAATAGATGATTTTTTCATAGAAAAACACCCTTTAAATAAATAAAGTTTTGTAGGTATTCTATGCGTTTTTAATAAAAATAATTCGGCTTAATTGATTTGATATTTCAGTAGCTACTTTGTATTATGTTCAGTAAGTTAGTACAAATGTATAAATACTCATTATTAATAAATATATATAAAGGTAGTTTTAGCTATCGAAAAAGTTGTGTTTTTATACTACTTTTACAACTAAAAGGGACTATGGAAAAACCAGAAATTTTAGAATTTTATAAATTAGTGGGGAGAAATATAAAAAATGCTCGTCGAGAAAAAGATATTAAAGCATTTGATATTGCAAGCCAAATGGATATGTCTGAAAGTGCGTTTACTAAATTGGAAAGAGGGGAAACGAAAACCAATTTAGATAAAATTATAGAGTTATCACAATTGTTAGAAAAACCAATAGAATATTTTTTTACAGATAAAAATCAAGAAAACTCTACGTTTTACAATAGTCAAGACAGTGGTAAAACTGTATCAAATCACAATCAAATAAATCATGAAATTATAACAGAACTTACCAATCAACTCAAAGAAAAGGATAAGCAAATATTTTCCTTATTAGAAATATTTAAAAAGTAATTAATTTTTCTTACTAATATTATCGACTTCGTTAAAGAAGTTGCACCTTTGCACTTTAATAAAATAATATGAGCGATTTATATAATCAACGAGGAGTTTCATCACAAAAAGAAGATGTGCATGAAGCGATTAAAAATTTAGACAAAGGTCTTTTTGAAAATTCATTTTGTAAGATTTTACCTGATTACATTGCTCATGATGAAAATGCATGTTGTGTTATGCATGCCGATACAGCCGGTACAAAATCTATTTTAGCATATCTTTATTGGAAAGAAACAGGAGACTTGTCGGTTTGGAAAGGCATTGCCCAAGATGCAATGGTTATGAATATTGATGATATGATTTGTTCTGGTGCTACCAATCATTTTATTTTATCATCAACAATAGCACGAAATAAAAATTTAATCACAAAGGAGGTATTATCTGCAGTAATCCAAGGTTGTGATCAATTGATTAAAGAATGGAAAAATTTCGGAATTGAAATTCACAGTGCGGGTGGTGAAACAGCTGATGTTGGAGATTTGGTAAAAACAATTGATGTAGGCTATACTGCTTTCGCTCGTTTTGACAGGAAAAATATTATTACCATTGATCCTAAACCTGGTGATGTTATTGTAGGTTTAGCAAGCTATGGACAGGCAACCTACGAAAGTGAATATAACAGCGGAATCGGATGCAATGGCTTAACAAGTGCTAGACACGATATTTTAGACAAAAGTTATATGACTCGTTTTCCTGAAAGTTTTGACAACTCATTGCCTGAGCATGTTTGTTACATTGGAAAACACAAATTAACCGATTCTTTTGAACATGGATTAACTATCGGTAAAATGTTATTGTCCCCTACAAGAACGTTCGCGCCTGTTATTAAACAAGTGGTTGATCATTTTGGTCCAGCTATTAGAGGGATTGTACATAATACGGGTGGTGGTCAAACAAAGTGTATGAAATACATCCCAGGTAATGTGCGAATAGTAAAAGATAATTTGTTACCCATTCCTAAAATATTCCATTTAATGCAAGAAGCATCGGGTATAAGTTTGCAAGAAATGTATCAAGTCTTTAATATGGGAACCCGTTTGGAAATTTACACAGACGAAAAAACAGCCCAAGAAATAATTGCTATCTCAACTGGCTTTAATATTGAAGCACAAATTGTTGGAAGAGTGGAAGCTTCAGATAAAAAAGAATTAGTAATTAAGCACAATGATGTAGAGATTGTATATTAATAGTTTTTTATAAACTAAATTTATCATCAATCAGTAATTATTTATTCTTCTTACAAACTATTTTTTTATTTTTATGGTCTACTAAATAAAATTTAATGAAGAAGTTATTTATTCTTATTGCAATTTTTATGGCTGCAAAAGCGCAAGCTCAAATTTCCAATACTTTTTACGGCTTGGCTCGAAAAAATACACCCAATAATGAAATATTTTTAGCAACGATTAATCCCTCAACAGGTGTTGTTACAAACATAAGCCCAACTTCGTTGTCACCTATAGTAAATCTAACAGGTGCCGCCTTGGATCCATATAATAACAATTATCATTTTGTAGGATACAATCAAATGAAGACAATTAATTTATCAACTGGCTTAGAAACCAATTCTGTAGTTATTAATAATCCAATAGCTAATAGCTATTTTGATAATTTTCGTTTCAATCATTCAGATAGTACTTTATATGGTTTAGCTAGAAGATATATTTATGATTCTGTAACTATGACTGGTTATGGTGAAGTTTATTTATCAACTATTAACACCACCACCGGAACTATTTCTCAAATTTCTCCCAATTCAATTGGACAAGGTTTTGCTTTAGCAGGGAGTGCTATTGATCCCTATCAAAAAATATTTTATTATTCTACAGGAACTAATTTAGTAGGGGTTGATATGTATACAGGATTGGTCTATTCAAATCCCCCAATTACAATTCAAGGGGGTGGGACTAATTTTGATAACTTTACATATAGTTGTGCTGATACTGCTTTATATGGATTAATTCGTACAAACTATTTTTCATATGAGTATGATTCTTTAATTATGGATACCATTCAAATATTAGATTCAACTGCGATTCATTTAGGAAGAATAAACCCATCTACAGGAGTAGTATCAAAAATATCACCAACAAAATTAGATCAAGGTGGATATACCCTCAATGCTGGATCTACTATTGATCCTTCTACCATGACGTATTATTATAATAGTGGATATCAATTAGTTGGAGTTTCACTTTTAAATGGGTTAAAAGTTAGTCAACAAACAATCAATAATACCAATGGTCAGTTTTTTGAATTGATGCGTATTCAATCTAATTGTTATGAAGCATATAAGCCTATCCGACAATATGTTCCTACTTCAGTTACATCTTCATTGAAACAAAACAATATTATTATTTTTCCGAATCCAACAACTGGTATGATTGAATTGAAAAATAGCAATGCTGTTGTAAAAATTGAAATCTTTGACATGGTTGGTAAATTACTTTTAACCCAGAAAATCAATTCAATGAATCAAAAAGTAGACGTATCAAACTTACAAACGGGAAATTACTTATTTAAGGCCTATTCAAAAAGTAATCAATTTGATGTTTTAAAGTTTGTAAAAGAATAATCATAAAATTTATTTTATTACGATTATACAAATTAAAAACGTTGTATAAATAAAAAAATCCCGATTTAATCGGGATTTTTTTTGACGTATTACTACGTTAGATCTTTTAAACTTATTTCTTTTTCTTAGCAGGAGCTGCTTTTTTTGCAGGAGCCGCTTTTTTAGCAGGAGCTGCTTTTTTAGCAGGAGCCGCTTTTTTAGCAGGAGCCGCTTTTTTAGCAGGAGCTGCTTTTTTAGCAGGAGCTGCTTTTTTAGCAGGAGCTGCTTTTTTAGCAGGAGCCGCTTTTTTAGCAGGAGCTG